>Ga0222424_100149_pt1 | contig 80961 bp, 68 predicted proteins | sample 2B2ome_FD_182468 | JGI IMG/M metagenome (GOLD analysis project Ga0222424, IMG submission 182468) | Enriched microbial communities from leaf-cutter ant dump, University of Wisconsin, Madison, United States - 2B200A (version 2) | ecosystem: Environmental > Terrestrial > Nest > Insects nest > Nest... | reverse complement strand
CCTTGGCCTCGGCCAGCAGCACGTTCATGTGGCCGGGCATGCGGCCCGCCACCGGGTGGATGGCGAAGCGCACCTGCACGCCCTTGTCGCGCAGCGTTTTGACGATCTCGTTCACGGTGTGCTGCGCCTGCGCCACGGCCATGCCGTAGCCGGGCACGATGATGGCGCTCTTGGATTCGCGCAGCAGCTCGGCCGTCTCCGTGGCGCTCACGGGCGTCACTTCGCCCTGCGGCTCGGCGGCGGCGGCATCGCCCTTCTTGGCGGGCGCGCCGGAGCCGAAGCCGCCCGCGATCACGCTGATGAAGTTGCGGTTCATCGCCTGGCACATGATGTAGGACAGGATGGCGCCCGAGGAGCCCACCAGCGCGCCGGTGACGATCAGCAGGTCGTTGGAAAGCATGAAGCCCGTGGCCGCCGCCGCCCAGCCCGAGTAGCTGTTGAGCATGGACACCACCACCGGCATGTCGGCGCCGCCGATGGCCATGACCATGTGGATACCGAACAGCAACGCGATCACCGTCATCACGACCAGCGGCAGCATGCCCTGCTCCACGGTTTCGGCACGCAGGAACTCGCGGCCGAACCAGATCACCACCAGCAGCAGCACGAGGTTGAGCCAGTGGCGTGCGGGCAGCAGCAGCGGCTTGCCGCCGATCTTGCCGTTGAGCTTGCCGAAGGCGATGAGCGAGCCCGAGAAGGTGACGGCGCCGATCAGGATGCCGACGTAGATCTCCACCTCGTGGATGGCCTTTTCCGCGCCCGTGAGCTGGATGGACGTATCCACGTAGCTGGCGAAGCCCACCAAGCAGGCCGCCAGGCCCACCAAACTGTGCATGAGCGCGACCAGCTCGGGCATCTGCGTCATCTTCACGACCTTGGCCGCATACAGGCCAATGCCGCCGCCAATGACCAGCGCGCCGACGATCCAGGCGATGCCGCCGGAGCCCACGCGCGGGCCGAACACGGTGGCCAGCACGGCCAGCGCCATGCCGACCATGCCGAACAGGTTGCCGCGGCGCGAGGTTTCGGGGTTGGAGAGCCCGCCCAGGCTCAGGATGAAAAGAATGGCGGCGCCCAGATAGGCCACCGTAGCGAGACTTTGGGACATTGTTCTGTTTCCTCGTCGTTCTTGTCGTTATTTGCGGAACATGGCCAGCATGCGGCGCGTGACGGCGAAGCCGCCGAACATGTTGACGGCCGTGAGCACCAGCGCGGCAAAGGCCAGCCAGAGGATCAGGCTGTCCGGGCGCCCGTTCAGGCCCGCCTCGGGCGGAGCGATCTGCACCAGCGCGCCGATGGCGATGATGCTGGAGATGGCGTTGGTGACGCTCATCAGCGGCGTGTGCAGCGCGGGCGTGACGTTCCACACCACCATGTAGCCGATGAAACAGGCCAGCACGAACACCGTGAAGTGGCCCAGGAAGGCGGCAGGCGCAAAGGCGCCGATCAGCGCGAACAGCACGGCTGCGACAGCGAAGACGATGACCAGGGCCTTGGCCGACATGGGCGCACCCGCGCCATGGCCGTGGCCCGATTTCTTCTGCTCCACGGGCGCGGCGGCGGCCTTGGGGGCAGGCGCGGGCGCCTGCTTGAGGGGCGGCGCGGGCCAAGTGACCGCACCGTCCTTGATGACGGTAAGGCCCCGGATGGCGTCGTCCTCCATGTTGACCACGGCATGGCCGTCCTTGACCTTGCACAGTTCTTCCGCCAGGCGCAGCAGGTTGGTGGCGTACAGCGTGGACGACTGCTTGGCCAGGCGCGAGGCTAGGTCGGTGTAGCCGACGATGGTGACGCCGTGGCGCACCACGGCCTCGCCAGGCACCGTGAGTTCGCAGTTGCCGCCCTGCTCGGCGGCCATGTCCACGATCACGCTGCCGGGCTTCATGCTCTGCACCATTTCGGCGGTGATGAGCTTCGGAGCCGGCTTGCCAGGGATCAGGGCCGTGGTGATGATGATGTCCGCATCCTTGGCCTGCTGCGCGTACATCTGGCGCTGCGCGGCCTGGAAGCCTTCGCTCATGACCTTGGCGTAGCCGCCGCCGCCCGAGCCCTCTTCCTCGTAGTCGACCTTGACGAACTCGCCGCCCAGCGACTTGACCTGGTCGGCCACCTCGGCGCGCGTGTCGTTGGCGCGCACGATGGCACCCAGGTTGGCCGCCGTGCCGATGGCCGCCAGGCCCGCCACGCCGGCGCCGGCGATGAACACCTTGGCCGGGGGCACCTTGCCCGCCGCCGTGATCTGGCCGTTGAAGTAGCGGCCAAAGGCGTTGGCAGCCTCGATGACGGCGCGGTAGCCGGACACGCCCGCCATGGAGGTCAGCGCATCCATCTTCTGCGCGCGGCTCAGCGTGCGCGGCAGGCAGTCGATGGACAGCACCGTGGCCTTGCGGGCGGCGAGCTGCTCCATCAGCGCCGGGTTCTGCGCGGGCCAGACGAAGCCAATCAGGGCGCCGCCTTCGCGCATCAGCGCCACTTCGTCGCTGCTAGGCGGGCGCACCTTGAAGACGATGTCGGCAGCGGCCCAGAGGGCTGCGGCGCCGTCGATGACCTCGGCCCCGGCGGCGCGGTAAGCGTCGTCGCTGAAGTTGGCGGCCTCGCCGGCGCCAGCCTGCACGGCGACCTTGAAGCCGAGCTTGGTGAGTTTTTCCACCACGTCGGGCACGGTGGCCACGCGCTTTTCGCCGGGGAAGGTTTCCCTGGGAATGCCAATGCACTGCACTGGTGGAGTAGGGTCGGTTTGCATGAGATGTTTCCTAAAATTGGGGTGATCCTAGTGCAAGGCCCGCAGCGGAACTTGCGTACGGCAAGGGACAGGGGCAGGAAAAAAGCAGTGCAGCCCGGGCGCTGGTTGCGCCCCGTCCGCCAGCCTGGGGACGTGATGGTGCGCCCCAGGATTTCCAAAATGGCGGAACGCCCTTTCTTTCTTCCTTATAGCCTCTGGTGGTGACCAGCCCCCCCTCGCGGCATGGGTGAGAGCTTAACAAAACATTACACGCCGCTGACAAGGCCCCGCACCCCGGCGACAACGGCCGGAATTTCCCCAGAATCCGCATGCAAAAAAACCCTCTCCACCCCTTGGCATTCGGGCCCTTGAGGTCACGGACAACAGTGAGGGCGATGCGCCGATGCCGGGGCCACGGCTCGATCAACGACCAGATCCCAGCCAAGGAAGAAGATCGCGGCCTGCCGGCGATTGAGGCGGCGCATTTGGAAGGCCAGTGACGGTGCCGGTGGCGACTGCGGCATAAATCCATCTGGGGCTGGGGCTATACCGTCTTGAATTCGATTGGTGCAACAGCGCCGCCGGTAAGCGCTAGAAGCCATTTTTTTACTCCAATCGTTTACCACTTCCCTGCCCCAGTTCCGCCGCCAGAAATTCGATCCACACCCGCAGGCGCTGCGGCATATAGCGGCTGCTGGGCAGCACCGCGTAGATACCCAGCGGGGGCAGCGCATAGTCCTCCAGAAGCGGCACCAGCGTATCGCGTTCGATGGACTCGGCTACGATGAAATCGGGCTGCACCGTGATGCCCATACCCTGGCGTGCGGCTTCCACGAGGGCGTCGCCGTTGTTGGCCTGCATGCGAAAAGGCACGTAGACGCTGTACGGCTTGCCCTCGACCCAGAATTCCAGGGGGCGGTTGCTGGCCTTGGCCGTGTAGCCCAGGGCCTGGTGCGCCACCAGCTCATCGGGATGGCGCGGATGGCCGTGCTGGCGCAGGTAGCCGGGCGAAGCCACCGTGATGAGCCGGGTTTCGCCCAGCTTGCGCGCCACGATGCCGGGGTCGAGCCGCGCGCTGATGCGGATCGACATGTCGATGCCCTCGTCGATCAGGTTCTGCTGGCGGTCGTTGAAGTCCAGCGCCAGGGTGATTTCCGGGTGGCTCTGCAGAAAGCGCGGCAGCACGGGGGCGATGCGCTTGAGGCCAAAGCTCAGCGGCAGCGCGATGCGCAGATTGCCACGCGGCGTCAGGCGCGCCTCCATCACGTCGGCCTCGGCGCTCTCCACCAGGTCCAGGATGGTGCGGCATTTGTCCAGGTAATCGGCGCCGGCACTGGTCAGGGTCAGCTTGCGCGTGGTGCGCACGATGAGCTTCACCCCCAGGTGCTCCTCCAGCGCGGCGATCTGCCGCGTGACCACCGAGCGCGCCACGCCCAGATGGTTCGCCGCTGCGGCAAAGCTGCCGAGGTCCGCCACGCGGACAAAGAGGGTCATCGCGTCGAGCCGGTTCATTGTTGCTGTATTGGCAATAAAGATTTCTGGATTGTCCCCTATTTCGCCACAAAGCATCCGCCTACAGTTCACCCATCGGCAATGCATCGCCCTGCCTGCCGCGAAGGACACCCCCCCATGACCACGCACTACACCACGACCGCCAAAACCCTGCACTGGGGCATCGCCGCCCTGATCTTCGGCCTGCTCGGGCTGGGCTTCTACATGACCGGCCTGCCCCTCTCGCCCAACAAACTGCAGCTGTACTCGTGGCACAAATGGGCCGGCGTCAGCGTTTTTCTGCTGGCCAGCATACGCCTGGCGTGGCGCGCCACGCACCGCCCGCCGGCGCTGCCGCAGCACATGGGCCCGCTGGAGCGCTTGGCGGCGCATGCGGGCCACCACCTGCTGTACGTGCTGATGTTCGCCATTCCGCTGTCGGGCTGGCTGATGAGTTCGGCCAAGGGCTTCCAGACCGTATGGTTCGGCGTGTTGCCGATTCCCGACCTGCTGGACAAGGACAAGGCGCTGGGCGATTGGCTGCAGACCGTGCACATGGGCCTGAATTTCACCCTGGTTGCCGTGCTGCTGGGCCACGTCGGCGCGGCCCTCAAGCACCACTTCATCGACAAGGACGACGTGCTCACCCGCATGCTGGCCCGCCGCGCCTGATCCGCTATTTTTCCCCTGAAAGGACCGTCCACCATGAAACGTACCGCCCTCGCCCTCTTTTCGGCCCTCTCCCTGGCCACTGCCGCCCACGCCGTGGAGTACACCCAGGTCCAGCCCGACAAGAGCCAGATCACCTTCGCCTATCAGCAGATGGGCGTGGCCATGCAAGGCGCGTTCAAGAAGTTCACCGGCCAGTTGCGCTTCGACCCCGCGGCCCCCGCCGCCGCCAAGAGCACCATCGAGGTGGAGCTGGCCAGCGTGGACACCGGCAGCAGCGAAGGCGATACCGAGGTCGCCACCAAGACCTGGTTCGACACCAAGGCCTTCCCCCGGGCGCGCTTCGAGTCCAGCAGCGTCAAGGCGTTGGGCGGCAACAAGTACGAAGTGGCCGGCAAGCTCACCATCAAGGGCAAGACCCTGGACGTGGTGGTGCCCGCCACCTTCGCCGCCCAGGGCAAGACCGGTGTGTTCGAGGGCCGCCTGACGATCCGCCGGGGCGATTTCTCCATCGGCGAAGGTGCCTGGAAGGCCTTCGACATCGTCGCCAACGATGTGGTGATCCAGTTCCGCCTCACCGCGGCGGCCCAGTAAGCCGCCAGTACCTGCGTTTGATCCCCTGTTTTTTCCCTCCATCCTGAAAGGACCCTTGCCATGAACCGTATCGCCAAGCTCTCCGCCGCCCTGCTCGTCAGCTTTGCCGCCGCCTCCCCTGCGCTGGCCGCGCCCGAGGTCTACAACGTGGAAGGCACGCACACCTTCCCGCGTTTCTCGTACAGCCACTTCGGCCTGTCCACCCAGCTGTCCAAGTTCGACAAGACCACCGGCACCGTGACGCTGGACAAGGCCGCCAAGACCGGCGCCGTGGACATCACCATCGACATGACCTCGGTGAACACCGGCTTCGACGTGTTCAACGGCCACATCCAGGGCGAGGACTTCCTCGACACCGCCAAGTACCCCACGGCCACGTTCAAGTCCACCAAGGTGACCTTCGAGGGCGACAAGCCGGTGGCGATCGACGGCAACCTGACCATCAAGGGCGTGACCAAGCCCGTGACGCTGAAGGTGACGCATTTCGTGAACATGCCCCACCCCATGCTGAAGAAGGACGCCATCGGCGCCAACGCCACCACCACCATCAAGCGCACCGAGTTCAACGCCGGCAAGTACGCGCCGAACGTGGGTGACGAGGTGACGATCACCGTTTCGCTCGAAGCAATCAAGAACTGAACGTAGCGCCCCAGCGGCGCCCGAGGACAAGGACATGATGGAACTCCGCCCCGCCGCGCAGCGCGGCATCGCCAACCTGGGCTGGCTGCACTCGCAGCACAGCTTCTCCTTTGGCAGCTACTACGACCCTCAGCACCAGGGGTTCTCCGACCTGCTGGTGATCAACGAGGACCGGGTGCAGCCGGGCCGGGGGTTCGACCCGCATGGCCACCGCGACATGGAGATCTTTTCCTACGTCCTCGACGGCGCCCTGGAGCACAAGGACTCGATGGGCACGGGCTCGGCCATCCAGCCGGGCGACGTGCAGATGATGAGCGCCGGCAGCGGCGTGCGCCACAGCGAATACAACGCCTCGCGCCAGGCACTGGTGCATTTCCTGCAGATCTGGATCGTGCCCGACCGCAAGGGCGTGGCGCCACGCTACCAGCAGCGCCACTTCGGCGCAGAGGAAAAGCGCGGCCGCCTGCGCGCCATCATCACCCCCGACGGGGCCGAAGGCGCGCTGTCGGTCTACCAGGATGCGCGCGTCTACGCCGGGCTGTTCGACGGGGCCGAGCAGCAGCGCTTCGTGCTGCCGGAAAACCGCTTTGCCTACGTGCACGTGGCGCGCGGCGCGCTGCAAGTCAACGGCCAGCGCCTGGCGGCGGGCGACGCCGTCAAGCTGCGGCAGGTGCGCGAGGTGGAATTCGCCCAGGGCGAGCAAGCCGAGGTGCTGCTGTTCGACCTGCGCCCAAACGAAACGCCGCGCTACTGAAAGCAGCGCGGCGTTGTCGAGTGGGAGAAAAACCGGGGATCAGGGCGCCAGCGTCACTTCCACGCGGCGGGCCTCGGCGTTGCTGCCATCGGCCAGGGTCTGCTCGGGCTTCTTCAGCTCGATGCCCTCTTCGGTGATGCCCAGCGAGAGTAGCGCGTCGCGCACGGCGAAGGCGCGCTGCTTGGCCAGTTCCTGGTTCACGGCCAGGTCGCCCGTGGCGTCGTGAAAGCCCGACACCACGGCCTTCCTGCCCTGCATCACGCCCTTGATGACGTCCGCCAGGGCCTGCTTGGCGCCCGTGGCCAGATCGGCCTTGCCGGTGGCGAAGTAGAACTTGACCACGCCGCCCTCGACCACCACGGTGGCCTCCTCCACCACGGCCACTCCGGGCGCGGCGGCCTCGACGGCCTGCACCACGGCGGCCTTGGGCGCCGCCGGCGCATGGGCGATGCCGCGCTTGAACACCACGACCCCCACCACGGTGGAAACCACCAGCGCAATCAGGGCAAACAGGAACCCGAGGGCAAAACGCTGCTGGCTATCGTCGTCGGAACTGGACATTTTTGAAACTCCGTAAGGTGAATAATGAGGGCGTTGGACAAAACCCGTCATTGTAGAGTGAAGCCATGACCGCCCTGCCCGCGCCGCTGCGCGATCCCGCCCCGATGCTCGCGCGCACCCTGGCCGAATGGGGCGGCCAGCAGGATCTGTGGGTTTTTGGCTACGGGTCACTGATCTGGCGCCCCGAGTTTCCCTTCGTCGAACGGCACCCGGCGCGCGTGCACGGCTGGCACCGCGCGCTCAAGATGTGGAGCCGCGTCAACCGGGGCACGCCCGAGTGCCCCGGCCTGGTGCTGGCCCTGCTGCCCGGGGGCAGTTGCCAGGGCATGGCCTTCCGCATCGAACGCGCGCAGGTGGCGCGCATACTGCCGCCCCTGTGGCAGCGCGAAATGGTGCTCGGCGTGTACGATCCGCGCTGGCTGCCCTGCCGCATCACGGCCAGCGGCGCGGCGCAGGGCATAGTGCACGCGCTGGCCTTCACGCTCTCGCGCCGCAGCCCGAGCCATACCGGCGAACTCACCGAGGCCCAGTACCGCCGCATCTTCAACCAGGCGCGCGGCATCTACGGCAGCACGCACGACTACGCCCGGGCCACCTACGACGAACTGCGTCGCCTGGGCATCCACGACCGCGCGCTCGGCCGGCTGCTGGCCTACGCCGCGCCGGACGGCGCGGCACAATGAGCGCATGAACGCAACGCCCTCCTCCATCGCCGACCTGCGCAAGAGCTACGAACGCGCGGAACTGAGCGAAGACGCCTCGCACGCCGACCCGCTCCAGCAATTCGACCAATGGCTGCACGAAGCCCTGGCGGCCCAGGTGCCCGAGCCCAACGCCATGACCCTGGCCACCGTGGACGGCAGCCTGCGTCCCAGCACGCGCATCGTGCTCATCAAGGGCTACGACGCGCGCGGCATCGTCTGGTACACCAACTACGACAGCCGCAAGGGCCGCGAACTGGCGGGCAACCCCTTTGCCGCGCTGCAATTCCATTGGGTGGAGCTGGAGCGCGTGGTGCGCATCGAGGGCCGCGTGGAAAAGGTGGACGCCGCCGACAGCGACGCCTACTACGCCAGCCGCCCGCTGGACTCGCGCATCGGCGCCTGGGCCAGCCCGCAGAGCCAGGTCATTCCCGGCCGCAGCGTGCTGGTGACCAATGCCGCCAAGTACGGCGCGCAATTCCTGCTGCAGCCGCCGCGCCCACCGCACTGGGGCGGCTACCGGCTGGTGCCCGAGCGCTGGGAATTCTGGCAAGGCCGCAAAAGCCGCCTGCACGACCGGCTGCGCTACCGCCTGGAAAGCGACGCGTGGCTGCGCGAGCGCCTGGCGCCTTGAAGTGCCTTGAAAATTTCATGAAAAACGGCTCCAACCCTTGTCCAGCAAGCGCTGGCAGCTATTGAAAGCTGAGCAATCAGGCCAGGAACCGTTGTGCCAGCGCCAGCATCAGCGGTACCGTGAGCAGCGCCAGCGCCGTGGACACGGCGATGCTGGCCGACACCTCCTGCTGCAGCACGCCATAGCGCTGCGTGAACAGGAACACATTGGCCCCCACCGGCAGCGAGGCGGCCATGAACATCACCGCCACCGGCAGGCCCGACAGCCCGAACAACCAGGCCAGCGCCGCCAGCAGCAGCGGGTGCAGCACCGTCTTGGCCAGGGCAATGCCCCAGGCACTGCGCAGGTGCTGGCCCACGGGGGTGTAGGCCAGCGTCACACCCACCAGCAGCAGCGCCATGGGGCCGAGCGCCTGGCCCAGCACCTGCAGCGAGTGATCGACCACGCCGGGCAGCTTCAGCCCCGTCTGCGCGAACAGCAGCCCGGCCAGGATGGGCAGCGGCACCGGGTGCAGGATGCCGCTGCGCACCGCCTGCAGCACGGTGTGCAGCATGGGGCGCGGCGCGCTCTGGCCCGACTTCTGGCGCTCGTGCGCCTCAGCCAGCTCGAAGACGATGGTGACGCCCGTCAGCAGGATCAGCGAGTGCAGCGAGATCAGAGTGATGAGCGTCACCAGCCCTTCCTTGCCATACACCAGCCCGACCAGGGGCACGCCGATCATCAGCGTGTTGCTGAACATGTGCGCCAGCCCGCGCGCCGCCGCGCGCGTGGAAAAGCCCGACACCGCCATCGTCACCGCGAACATCAGCCCCGCCGCCAGGAAGTACAGCGCCACGGGGCGGAAGTTCAGTTCCTGGATGCGCACCGCGCCCATGGTGCGAAACAGCAGCGCGGGCGTGAGCACCAGGAACACGAGGTTGGAGAAATCGGGAATCGCCGCCGCGCGCACCCAGCCCATGCGCGCCGCGAAGAAACCGATGCCGATGCACAGGATGACCGGGATGAGGGAAGAGAAGACGGGAGAATCCACGAAAGCAGAAGCGCGGACGTTGTGGCCGGCAGGTAAACGGGCATTATCCGCCGGGCAGCGTTTTGCGTGGAGCTCGCCCACAACAGGCCCGGCAGACCAGGGGTGCTCTTGAAAGAATAGCGCCTGGCGCTTGTTGGATAAGCCCTGGCGTCACTTTTCGTTCGCGCCCTCGTCACATCCTTCGGTTTGCACGTTACGCGCCAGAAGGCTGGCGACCTCTTGGGCCGCAGCGTCCAGCACCTGCCGTTTCACGAATGGACCGCTCAGCAGCACCGCATTATTGTTGTCGGACGAGACACACCGCTGAATTCGCTCGGGCTCGCCCTGCGCGCCATAGATCACGCGCAGCACGCGGGTGCTGCGGCCCGGATGCCATTCCACCCGTTCGTGAAAATAGGTTCGTGCGATGCGGTTGTCAGCGGGCTCCGGCACCAGGCCAGCCGGGCCGGTCAGCAGCGCATGGAGTTCAAAGGCATTCACGAAGAAGCCGCAGCGCAAGCCTGGAGCGCCTCAATATCCGAAGAAACAATCAGCGCCAGATTTTGGGATATTTTTTCAATGGGCCAATCCCACCAGGCGATTTCTTCCAGGATGGCCACGGTTGCTTCGGGAAAACGCTCTCTGATGCATCTGGCGGGATTACCGCCATAAATGGTGTAGGCCGGCACATCGCTTGCCACCACGGAACGCGCCGAAATAATGGCACCGTTGCCGATTTTCACGCCTGGCATGATGACGCTGTCATATCCAATCCATACATCATGGCCAATGACGGTATCGCCCTTGTAGGGCAAGTCGTCCATGCCGGGCATGACCTTCTCCCAACCATTTCCGAAGATCTGGAACGGATAGGTAGAAATTCCCGACATCTTGTGATTGGCCCCATTCATGATGAATTTGACGCCCCGGGCCAATGCACAGAACTTTCCGATCACCAGCCGGTCGCCAATGAAGGGAAAATGATAAAGCACATTGCGCTCGAAGTTTTCCGCGCCGCCAGGATCATCGTAATAGGTGTAATCGCCCACCACGATATGTGGATTGGTGACGATGTTCTTGATGAAGCACACCTGAGGGAATCCGGCCATCGGGTGTATTTCGGAAGGAAGGGGACCGTTCATTGAAAACCCTGTCGCCATGATGCGGCTGTCTGTTCGACACCTGCGGGGCCGCAAGGAACCCGCGCAAAGCGCTTACTTTATGGCACGGGCACCACGTCCCCGCCAGGCGTCCGGGCGCCTGGCGGGGAGATCAATGCATCAGAACGACACCTTGACGCCCACCGTGATGTTGCGCCCCATCAGCGGCGCCGCGTTCTTGATGAACGAGGTGTGGGCGTAGGCCAGCCGGTCGGTCAGGTTGTTGCCCTTCACGTAGAGCTGCCACGGCGTGCCGCCGGCCAGGCGGCTGCTGTAGGTCAGGCCCAGGTTGAGCATGCCGTAGCCGGGCGTGGCGCTCTCGAAGTCGGCCACGCGGTCCTGGCGCGCCACCTGCACCCATTCCACCTGGCCGTCCCAGGCCTGCCAGTTGGCGTCCAGGCGCAGGCCGGCGCGGGCGGCGGGAATGCGCGGCAGGTTGCCGCCCGCGTCCAGCCTGGCGCGCACCACGTCGCCGAACAGCGTCACGCCCAGGTTGCGGGTCAGGCGCTGGCGCACCTGCGCCTCCAGGCCGGTGAAGGTGGCGTCGGCCTGGCTGTACTGCAGCAGTTGCAGGCCGTCGAGTTCGTCCAGCGTGCGGCCGTAGATGTAGTCCTTCACGCGGTTGTGGAACACGCTCACGCCGAAGGTGGTGTCGCCCGCCGTCTTGCGCAGGGCCAGGTCGATGGACTGGGCCGTTTCCGGCTTGAGGTTCGGGTCGCCGCGCTCGTAGGTGCTGGTGGCCATGTGCAGGCCCTTGGCGTACAGCTCCTCGGCCGTAGGCATGCGGCGCGCCTGCGTCCACGAGGCCGACAGCGCGTAGCCGGGCGTGAACTTCCACACCGCGCTGAGCGAGGCCGAGGTGCCGTTGTGGCTGTTCGACAGGCCCGAGGCCAGCGCGTCCACCGTCTGGCGCTCGTGGCGCAGCGCGGCGGCGAAGCGCCACTGCTGCCACTGGTATTCCTCCAGCAGGAACAGGCCGGTGCGGCGCGTTTCGGTCGGCTGCACGTAGGCCTCTTCGCCCTCGGCGCTGAACTTGCGCTGCGTGGCCTGCACGCCGAACACGCCGCGCCAGCCGGCCAGCGGCTCGTGCTGCAGTTCCACGCGCACGTCGTGCGCCTTGTTGCGGAAGGTGGTGGCAACGGCGCCGTCCTCCACTTCGTCGTGCTGGTAATCGGTCACGCCCGCGCGCAGGCGCAGCGCCGAGAAGCCGGCGAAGGGGTTGCGCAGCTCGCCGCGCACGTCCCAGCGTTCGCTGCGCAGGTCCACCACGGGCACGTCCTCCGCGCCATGGTCATGGTCGTGGTCGTCGTCCCCGTGGTCGTGCCCGTCGTGGCCGCCATGGCTGCCGCAGTGCAGGTGGTCGCCATGCGTGTGGCAGCCCTCGAAGCTGTGGTTGTGCCCTGGCAGGCCGTACTTGGCGGTCTGGCGCGTGTAGGCCACGCCCAGGTAGCCCTGGTCGCCGATCCACGACAGGCCGAGGCTGCCGGAGTCGGTGCGGTTGAAGCTGCCCGGCACCTTGCGCCCGCCCTCCCAGCCGCTGCCCACGCGGTAGTCGCCGGCGTCGCGCGCCAGCCCTTCGACGTGCACGGCCAGGTTGCCCGTGCCGCCCGTAAGCTGGAAGGCGCCGGTTTTCTCGCTCGCGGCGCTGCCCAGGCGCAGCTCGGCGCTGCCCTCGTAGCCCTTCTGCGGAATAGCCGTGGGGATCTTGTCGTCCAGCACGTTGACCACGCCGCCGATGGCGCCGCCGCCGTGGATCAGCGCCGAGGGGCCGCGCAGCACCTCGACCTGGCGCGCCAGCAGGGGTTCGGCGACCACGGCGTGGTCGGGGCTGACGGTGGAGGCGTCCTGCACCTGCGAGCCATCGGACAGCACCTGCACGCGCGGCCCGTCCATGCCGCGGATCACCGGGCGGCTGGCGCCCGCGCCGAAGTGGCTGGACTGGATGCCCGGCTCGCTGTTCAGGGTTTCGCCCAGCGTGCCTTCGCGCCGGCGCACCAGTTCATCGCCCTCCAGCACGCTCACGGGCGTGGCCATGTCGTCGCTGCCGAGCTGCAGGCCGCTGGCGGAGACGGTGACCTCGGGCAGCGCGGCGGCTGCGCCCTGCGGCTGGGCCTGTGCCTGTGCCTCCTGCCCCAGGGTGGTGATGAGCAGGGCCACGGCCAGGGCGGCGGCCGTGTGTGCCGCGTGGAGCGCGCCGCAGCGGGCGCCGTGGAAGGAAACGAGGTTCGGAATGTGCTTCATGGTCGGAAAAAAAGGGGATGCGCCGCCCTGCCCCCTTGCAGGAAGGCAGGCTCGACGCGCCTTGAAGTCCCACGGAATTCAAGGCAAAAAACGACGCCAACGCTTGTCTGGCAAGCGCTGGCAGCTATGGAATCAGGAGTAAAAGAGGTTCAAGCCAGGGGCGGCGCGCGGGCCTGGAAGGGCAGCGGCGGCGCGGCGCGCAGCGGCTGCGCCGCGGGCGATGCCACCCGCTGGCCATCGGGCTGGGCCAGCGGCACACGGCTTTCCGCCACGGCGGCCCCGCCGTGGTGCAGCTGGTCGAGCAACTGGCAGTCGGCCGGGCTGTGCCCGCCGAACAGCGCGCCGAGGCCGTGGCCATGCGCGGCCGGCTGGGCCAGCCCCAGGGCGCCGGGCAGGTGCAGCACCCGGTGCATCTGCCCCAGGGCCGGTGCCAGCGCCAGGGCGAGCACCAGCCACGCCAGCGCCAGGCGGCGTGCCAGGCGTGGGCGTGGGAGCAGGAGGGACGGGATGGACGGCGGCATGGCAGGAATGCGGCGCGCGGGGCGCCGTGGGCCGCAAGCTTAACGCCGATCGGCGCCGGTTTCGTGACAGTACCGCGCAAAGGCCGCCTGGAAGTGCTCCACCTTGGGGCCGACCACGAAGGCGCAGTAGCCCTGGTGGGGGTGTTTCAGGAAGTAGTCCTGGTGGTAGTCCTCGGCGGGCCAGTACGCCGCCAGCGGCGCCACCTCGGTCACGATGGGCGCGCCAAGGGCACCGCTTTCCGCCAGTTCGCGCAGCACGGCGCGGGCCACGGCCTCGTGCGCCGGATCGCTGTAGTAGATGCCGCTGCGGTACTGCGTCCCGACATCGTTGCCCTGGCGGTTGAGCGAGGTCGGGTCGTGCGTGGCCAGGAAAATCTCCAGAATGGCGCGCAGGCCGATCTGCCCCGGGTCGAAGCGTAGCCGCACCACCTCGGCATGCCCCGTGCTGCCGGTGCAGACCTGTTCGTACGACGGGCGCGGCACATGGCCGTTGGCGTACCCGCTCTGCACATCGGTCACGCCGCGCACGCGGCCGAAAATCGCCTCGGTGCACCAGAAGCAGCCGCCACCCAAAACTATCGTCTCAAGTTTTCTATTCTGTTGAGTCTCAACGAGTCTTTCCATGGAGGCTGTTTCTTCCAATATTTGACAAAACGGCTTATTTTGCGCGAAAAATGGCCTGGGTTCGGCTCGCTTCCATTGCCAGGGAGGCAGAGATCACCATCTGCGCCGTGCATTACGGAGCCCATCTGTCTCCATGGTTTTTGCGTCAATCCCAGAAAATAAAAAAGGCCAGCTATTCGACGGGATTTTTTGCGGGAAATTTCAATTTACCCCAACCATGCAGAACCCTCAAGATAATCTTTTGATTGGGAGTTCGTGAAGCCAATCATTTTGGCAATGATCTCTACCGGGTTGGTGCCTTTGGCTTTTTCTGTGTTGTATATTTCCAGTCGCTTTGCATCAATCTCTGCGGCTTCTTTGGTGAATTTTTCCTTGAATGCATCGTCAATCTTCCTTCCTGTTGACGATAGTTTTATATCATCCATTTTCCCGGATTGAAGGGAGTCGCGGATGTCGTAAAAAATGGTGCTACTGGTATTTGCCATTTCATAAGCAATTTTTTCAGCACTCTGAGGGTCACTGCCCGCAGATTTCAAAATTCGTTGCTGCGCTGCTGTCGTGGATTGCGTCGCACCATCGCTGCCAGAAGAGGCAAGTGCTTTGGCTGCCTCTGAAATAGTCACTGTGGCAGCAGAATTTGCCGCTGCGCTTGGCAATTCCTGCCGCTGAACATTTGATTTGGTCAGGGTGCTATACAGTGAAGTGGTACTTCCAAGGCCCTGAATGATCATGTCTCATTCCTCCAATGATGAAATACCATCGACCATAAGGAGTGAAATTCAGAACCATGCCGGAAAAAGAACCTGACTTCCATCCCTTTTCTTTTCTTTGAGGCACTAGGAGCAGCCGCTGAGGGCGATGGTTTCTTCTTGGGCCATGGCGATGGCGCGCCTCCTGCAGTGCGGGCGGTCAAGCCGTAGCGTTTTTCGGACATGCGGGTAGCGCCTTCGCGTTGACGCCCGACCCGCTTGCGGGCTAATATTACTAACCAGTCAGTCATTAAAAACAGTGTCCACCCCCACCCCACCTCCTTCCGCCGAATCGGGCAAGCGCAGCCGCCGCAAGGAAGCGCGCCCCGGCGAGCTGCTCGACGCGGCGCTCGACCTGTTCGTGGAAAAAGGCTTTGCCGCCACGCGCGTCGAGGAAGTGGCGGCGCGGGCCGGCGTCTCCAAGGGCACGCTGTTCCTGTATTTTCCGAGCAAGCTGGAGCTTTTCAAGGCCGTGGTGCGCCACAACATCGCCGGCCGCTTCGACGAATGGAAGCTGGAGCTGCAGACCTTCGAGGGCAGCTCCAGCGAATTGCTGCACTACTGCTTTTTCGTGTGGTGGGAGCGTATCGGCTCCACCAAGGCCTCGGGCATCACCAAGCTGGTCCTGAGCGAAGCCGGCAATTTCCCCGAGGTTGCATCGTTCTACCGCCAAGAAGTGATCGAGGCGGGACAGGAACTCATTCGCCGGATTCTGCGGCGCGGCATGGACAGCGGCGAATTCCGCGCCGTCGATCTCGACTACGCGATCTACATCGTGCTGGCGCCGATGATTTTCCTCATGACCTGGCGCCACTCCATCGGCATGTGCGTGCCCGACGAACTGGGCCTGACGCCCGAGGAGTACATCCGCGTGCAGGTCGACAACATGCTCCACGGGCTGTGCGCCTGCCAGCCGCCCTCCTCCCCTCCCCCCACTTTCTGACAACCCTTCCATGAAACGCTGGATCCCCTGGGTGGCGGCAGCCATCGTGATCGGCCTGCTGGGCAGCGGCGCGTGGCGCGCCATGTCGGCGCGCAAGGCCCAGCAGCAGGCCTTGGCCCAGTCCACGCAGCAACGCGCCGAAACCGTGCTGGCGCTGCAGCCCGGCGAGACGGTCGCCGTGCAGCGCCAGGCCCTGGCGCTGAACCTGCCCGTCTCGGGCACGCTGCGGGCGCTGCGCTCGGCGGTGGTGAAAGCGCGCGTGGCCGGCGAGCTGCAGGACTTCGCGGTGCGCGAGGGCGACACCGTGCGCGCAGGCCAGGTGCTGGCGCGTATCGACCCCACCGAAAGCGCCGCCCGCCTGCGCCAGGCGCAGCAGCAGGCCGACGCGGCCAAGGCCCAGGTGGCCATCAACGAGCGCCAGTACACCAACAACCGCGCCCTGGTGGCGCAGGGCTTCATTTCGGCCACGGCGCTGGAGGCCGCGCAGTCGAGCCTGCAGGCGGCCCAGGCCAGCTACCAGGCGGCGGCAGCCGCCGCCGACGTGGCGCGCAAGGCACTGGACGACACCGCCCTGCGCAGCCCGCTGGCGGGCCAGGTGGCACAGCGCCTGGCGCAAAGCGGCGAGCGCCTGTCGGTGGACGCCCGCGTGGTGGAGGTGGTGGATCTTGCGCGCCTGGAACTGGAGGCGCTGGTGGCGCCCGCCGACGCGGCCCAGGTGCGCGTGGGCCAGCAGGCACGCCTGCAGGTCGAGGGCAGCACCCTGCCGGTAACGGCCACGGTGGTGCGTATCAACCCCAGCGCCCAGGCGGGCAGCCGCGCCGTGCCGGTGTACTTGGAGATCGACACCACCCGCGCGGGCGCGGCCGCGCCCGTGCTGCGCCAGGGCCTGTTCGTGCAGGGCACGCTGGAGACGGGCCGCGCCGAAGTGCTGGCCGTGCCGCTGGAGGCCGTGCGCACCGACAAGCCACAGCCCTACGTGCAGGCGGTGGAGAACGGCCGCATCGCGCACCGTGGCGTGCGGCTGGGCGCGCGCGCGCAGCACGAGGGCGCCACCTGGGTGGCGGCCGAAGGCCTGGCCGAAGGCGCGCTGATCGCCACCGGCGCGCTCGGCGCGCTGCGTGAAGGCACGGCCGTGCAGATGTCCCGCTGACTTCCCGCCGACGAAAGCGCCCCCGCCATGTGGTTCACCAAAGTCAGCCTGCGCAACCCCGTCTTCGCCACCATGGTGATGCTCGCCTTCGTGGTGCTGGGCCTGTTCGCCTTGCAGCGCCTGAAGGTCGACCAGTTTCCGAACATCGACTTCCCGGTGGTGGTGGTCATGGTGGACTACCCCGGCGCCTCGCCCGAGATCGTGGAGAGCGAGGTCACGAAGAAGATCGAGGAGGCCGTGAACTCGGTGGCGGGCATCAAGGCCGTCACCTCGCGCAGCTACGAGAGTTCGTCGGTCGTCATCATCGAGTTCCAGTTGCACATCGACGGGCGCAAGGCCGCCGAGGACGTGCGCGAGAAAGTCGCCACCGTGCGCCCCAACCTGCGCACCGAGGTCAAGGAGCCGCGCGTGGTGCGCTTCGACCCGGCCAGCCGCCCGGTGTGGACCATGGCCGTGCTGCCCGACGATACGAAAGGCACGCCGCTCAGCGCGGTGGAGCTGACAAGCTGGGCCGACCAGACATTGAAGAAGCGCCTGGAGAACGTGCGCGGCGTCGGCGCCGTGAACCTGGTGGGCGCCACCAAGCGCGAGATCAACATCTACCTCGACCCGCGCGCGCTGGAAGCCTTCGGCATCACGCCGGACCAGGTAGCCGCGGCCGTGCGCAACGAGAACCAGGACCTGCCGCTGGGCGCCATCCGCTCGCTGGCGCAGGAGCGCGTGGTGCAGATCGACGCGCGCATGCAGCGCCCCGAGGATTTCGGCCGCATCATCGTCGCGCGCAAGAACGGAGCGCCGGTGCGCGTCGAGCAACTGGCACGGGTGAACGACGGCGCGCAGGAGCTGGAGAGCCTGGCGCTGTTCAACGGCGCGCGCACGCTAATGCTGTCGGTGCAGAAGTCTCAGGACGAAAACACCATCGAGGTCGTCGATGGCCTGAACCGGGCCGTGGCCGAGATGCAGGCCGAGCTGCCGCCCGGCGTGCGGCTGGAGACCGTGAGCGACAGCTCGCGCCCCATTCGCGTGGCCGTGGACAACGTGCGCCAGACGCTGATCGAGGGCGCGCTGCTCACGGTGCTGATCGTCTTCCTGTTCCTCAACTCGTGGCGCTCCACCGTCATCACCGGGCTGACGCTGCCGATCGCGCTGATCGGCACCTTTTTGTTCATGCACTGGTTCGGCTTCACCGTGAACATGATCACGCTGATGGCGCTGTCGCTGTGCGTGGGCCTGCTGATCGACGACGCCATCGTGGTGCGCGAGAACATCGTGCGCCACGTGCAGATGGGCAAGGGCGCCTACCAGGCGGCCATGGACGGCACGCAGGAAATCGGCCTGGCGGTGCTGGCCACCACGCTGTCCATCGTCGCGGTGTTCCTGCCCATCGGCTTCATGGAAGGGATCATCGGCAAGTTCTTCCACGAATTCGGCATCACCATCGTGGCTGCGGTGCTGATCTCGATGTTCGTCAGCTTCACGCTCGACCCCATGCTCTCCAGCATCTGGCACGACCCGAGCATCCACGCCCACGGCCAGCCCGGCGGCGCGCCGCGCACGCTGTACGACAAGACCATCGGCCGCGTCACCGGCTGGTTCGACGGCGCCACCGAGCGCCTGGCGGCGTTCTACCAGCGCATCCTGCGCTGGTCGCTGGCGCACAAGCTGGCCACGCTGGCGCTGGCCGCCGCGATCTTCGTGGTCAGCGTGCTCATGGTGCCGCTGCTGGGCACGGAATTCGTGCCCAAGGCCGACTATTCCGAAACCACCATCAACTTCTACACCCCCGTGGGTTCGTCGCTGGAGGCCACCGAGGCCAAGGCGCGCCAGGTGGAGGCGCTGGTGCGCGAGCTGCCCGAAGTGCGCTACACCCTCACCACCATCAACACCGGCAGCGCCCAGGGCAAGATGTACGCCAGCGTCTACGTGCGCCTGGTGGACCGCAAGGCGCGCACGCGCAACGTGGACGCCATGTCGGTCGTGCTGCGCGAGCGCCTGAGCGCGGTGGCCGGCATCACCGTGACCCACGTCGGCCTGCTCGACCCCGTGGGCGGGCAAAAGCAGATCGAGTTCTCCATCCAGGGCCCGGACCTGAAGGAGCTGGAGCGCCTCACGGCGCAGGTCACAGCGAAGCTGCGCGACATTCCCGGGCTGGTCGATCTCGACTCCAGCCTCAAGCCCGACAAGCCCGTGATCGACGTCGAGGTGCGGCGCGACGCCGCTTCCGACCTGGGGCTGTCCGTGGCCTCCATGGCGGCCTCGCTGCGCACGCTGGTGGCCGGGCAGACCGTGGGCAACTGGCGTGCCGCCGACGACCAGACCTATGACGTGAACGTGCGCCTGGCGCCCGAGGCGCGCAACCAGCCGCAAGATTTGGAGCGCCTGCCCTTCGCGCTGGCCGCCGCCGATGGCAACACGCGCATCGTGCGGCTGAACCAGGTGGCCAGCGTGCGCGAGACCACCGGCTCGAACCAGATCAACCGCCGCGACCTGATGCGCGAGGTGGCCATCAACGGCAACGCCGACCAGCGCTCGGTGGGCGAGATCTCGGCCGACATCCGTCGCGTGCTCGACACCGTGGCCTTCCCGCCCGGCTACCGCTACCAGTTCGGCGGCTCGACCAAGAACATGCAGGAATCGTTCGGCTACGCGCTGTCGGCGCTGGTGCTGGCCATCGTCTTCATCTACATGATCCTGGCGAGCCAGTTCAAGAGCTTCCTGCAGCCGCTGGCGCTGATGACCGCCCTGCCCCTGACGCTGATCGGCGTGGTGCTGGCGCTGATGATGTTCGGCTCGGCGCTGTCGATGTTCTCCATCATCGGCGTGGTCATGCTCATGGGCCTGGTGACCAAGAACGCCATCCTGCTGGTGGATTTCGCCATCCGCGCGCGCGAGGAGCACCACGACGACGCCGGCCAGACTGTGCCCGGCCTGCCGCGCGAGCAGGCCCTGCTGCTGGCCGCGCGCGTGCGGCTGCGCCCCATCCTGATGACCACGCTGGCCATGATCTTCGGCATGGTGCCGCTGGCCTTCGCCCTCAGCGAAGGCTCGGAGCAACGCGCGCCCATGGGCCAGTCCGTCATCGGCGGTGTCATCACCTCGTCGCTGCTGACCCTGGTGGTCGTGCCCGTGGTCTATTGCTACATGGACGATCTGGCGCAATGGGTGCGCCGGCGCCTGGGCCATGGCGGCGGCGCCAGCGGCCAGGCCCATTAAACTCAAGGGTTTGTCCTCACATCCCCCACACCTGCCCACACCCGCCTGGAGAACGCCATGAGCCTGCCCCTGAACACCACCGCCGCCCACCCCGATGACCTGAGCACGGTGGCCCGCTACCACATGATCGAGCAGCAGATCCGCCCCTGGGACGTGTCGGACAGCGAAGTGCTCGACCTGCTGGCGCGCCTGCCGCGCGAGGAATTCGTGCCCGCGGCCTACCGCGGCATGGCGTTCATGGACATGGAAATCCCCCTGCTGGGCCAGGCCGACGAGGCACTGCGCCTGGGCTACTGCATGCTGGCGCCGCGTGTCGAGGCGCGCCTGCTGCAGGACCTGCAGGTGCAGCCCACCGACCGCGTGCTGGAGATCGGCGCCGGTTCGGGCTACATGGCCGCCCTGCTGGCCAGCCGCGCCGAGCGCGTGGTATCGCTGGAGATCGACCCCGCCCTGGCGCAGACCGCGCGCGAGAACCTGCGCCGCGCCGGCATCCAGAACGCCGACGTGCGCCAGGCCAACGGCGCGCGCGACCCGATTCCCGATGGCCCGTTCGACGTCATCCTGCTCAGCGGCTCCGTGGCCGAAGTGCCGCAAGGCCTGCTCGCGCTGCTGCGCGAGGGCGGGCGCCTGGGCGCCATCGTGGGCCAGGCGCCGATGATGCGCGCCACCTTCGTGCGCCGCACGGGCAGCCAGTTCGAGACCACCCAGCCGTGGGACACCGTGGCGCCGCGCCTGCAGGGCTTCGCCGAACCCTCGCGCTTCACGTTCTGAGCATGATCGCGCAGGTCCGCCCCAACGAACTCGAAGCCTGGCTGGCCCAGGCCCGCGCAGCCAGCGGCGCCGAACCGCTGGTGCTGGACGTGCGCGAACCCTGGGAGCTGCAAACCGCCAGCGTGCGGCCCGATGGCTTCGCGTTCGTGCACATCCCCATGGGCGTGCTGCCGGTGCGGCTGGGCGAACTCGACCCGGACCGCCCGGTGGCCTGCCTGTGCCACCACGGCGGCCGCAGCATGCAGGTGGCGGCCTTTCTGGCGCACCAGGGCTTCGCACAGGTCGCCAACGTCGCCGGGGGCATCCACGCCTGGGCGCTGGAGCGCGACCCTTCCGTTCCTTGCTACTGACCACTGACCGCTTCCGCTGGAAGGACCTCCATGACCCCGTTCCGCCGTCTCCCCCTCGCGCTGGCCATGGCCGCGCTGGCCTGCTCTGCACAGGCGCAAAGCCTGCTGGCCCTGGTGGAACAGGCCCGTGGCTACGACGCCGCCTGGCAGTCCGCCAAGGCGCAGATGGACGCCGCCGCCAGCCGTGCCGAACAGGCGCGCGCCGGCCTGCTGCCCAGCGCCGGCCTGTCGGCCGGGGTGTCCACCGCGCGCACCGAGGTCAGCCGCCCGGAGATCAACCTCACCACGCCGAACCGCAACGTCACGCTGTCGGCCTCGCAGCCGCTGTACCGGCCGGCCAACCGCATCGGCTACGCGCAGGGGCAGCGCGGCATCGACGTGGCCCAGGCGCAGCTCGACGCCGCCACGCAGGACCTGCTGGTGCGCGTGAGCCAGGGCTATTTCGACGTGCTGGCCGCGCAGGACACGCTGGCCTTCGTGCGCGCGCAGAAAGCCGCGGTGGAGGAACAGCTCGCGGCGGCCAAGCGCAATTTCGAGGTCGGCACCAGCACCATCACCGACCAGCGCGAAGCCCAGGCACGCTACGACATCGTCGTCGCGCAGGAAATCGCGGCCGAGAACGACCTGCACGTCAAGCGCCTGGCGCTCGACCAGCTCGTGGGCCGCACCGGCACCGCCCCCCTGCCCCTGGCCCAGCCCGTGCAGCTGCCCGCCGATGCCGCGGGCGACGTGGCCGAGTGGGTGGAGAAATCGCAGGCGCAGCAGCCCGCAGTGCGCCAGGCCACCGTGGCGCTCGACATTGCCCAGTTGGAAACGCAGAAGGCCCGCACCGGCCACCTGCCCACGGTGGACCTGCAGGCGGGCTACGCCATCAACCACTACCCCAAGGGCACCATGACGGCCCAGGGCCTGAACCAGCGCAACACCACGGCCAGCGTGGGCGTGGCGCTGAACCTGCCGCTGTTCGCCGGGTTCGCGGTGCAGAACCGCATCCAGGAAACCCTGGCGCTGGAGGAAAAGGCCCGCGCCGACCTGGAGGGCGCGCGCCGCGCCGTGGCCCAGGGCACGCGCGCCGCGTTCTTCGGCGTGCAGTCGCTGCGCAGCCAGGTCAAGGCGCTGGAGGCCGCCGAGGCGTCGAGCCAGAGCGCGCTGGACGCCAACAAGCTCGGCTACCAGGTGGGCGTGCGCATCAACATCGACGTGCTCAACGCCCAGAGCCAGCTCTACCAGACCAAGCGCGACCTGGCTGTGGCACGCTACAACCTGCTCATGGGCCAGTTGAAGCTGCGCCAGGCGGCGGGCACGCTCGCGCTGGACGACGTGCAGGCCATCAATGCGTTCCTGGCGCAGTAGGCGCCTGTTCCTCAGTCAGCGCCAGCGGACGCGCCTGTAGCTGCTCCGCGGGCATCGGGCGGCCCAGCAGGTAGCCCTGCAGGTAATCGCAGCCCTCGGCCTGCAGGATGGCGCGCTGCAGCGCCGACTCCACCCCCTCGGCCACGACCTGCAGGTGCAGGCTGTGCGCCATGGAAATGATGGCCCGCACCAGTGAGTGGTTGCGGCTGCCCTCCTGCAGGTTCATGACGAAACTGCGGTCGATCTTCACCGTATTCAGATGGAAGCGCGCCAGATAGCTCAGCGATGAATAGCCGGTGCCGAAGTCGTCGAGCGACAGGCCCACGCCCGCGTCATGCAGGCGGTGCAGCAGCGCGGGCAGGTTCTCCTGGTCGCTGGCCAGCAGGGTCTCGGTCAGTTCCAGCTCGATGGCGCGCGGCGGCAGCCCGTGGCGGTGCAGCAGCGTGTGCAGCAAGGCCTCGAAGCCCGGGTGCGCGAACTGGCGGGCCGACACGTTGATGCTGACCACCGGGGCATCCCAGCCCTGCGCGCGCCACTGCGCCACCTGGCGGATGGCCTCTTCGAGCACCCACGCGCCGACCTCCAGGATCAGCGCGGACTCCTCGGCCACCGGAATGAAGCGCCCCGGCGACACCCAGCCCAGTTGCGGGCTCTCCCAGCGCAGCAGCGCCTCGGCCTTGGTCAGGCGGCCGGTGCGGGCGCAGTAGATGGGCTGGTAGTACAGGCGCAGTTCGCCCTGCGCCACGGCCTGGCGCAGCGCGGCCTCGATGCGCAGCGAGCCGGCCAGGCGTTCGTCCATGCCCGCATCGAAGAAGCACCAGCCGCTGCGCCCCCGCGCCTTGGCCTCGTACATGGCGACTTCGGCGCGCTGCAGCAGCACGCTGGCCGCCAGCGCCTCCTTGCCCGGAAACGCCACGCCGATGCTGGCGTCGAGCTTGAACGCCATGCCCGCATGGCGGAAGTCCCGCCGCACGGCATGCAATATGGCCTGCGCGCGCGTCTCCACCTCCAGCACGCTCGCCAGCGACTGCAGGCGCGGCATGACCAGCGCGAACTCATCGCCGCTCAGGCGCGCCAGCAGGTCCCCGGGCTGCAGGTGCGCCAGCAGGGCCTGGGCGGTCTCGCACAGCACCTGGTCGCCGAAGGTATGGCCCAGCGTGTCGTTGACCTTCTTGAAATGGTCCAGGTCGATCAGCAGCACGGCGCAGTACGTGCCCTGGTGCCGGCCCGCCCACAGCAAGGCATCGAGCTGCTGCTCCAGGAAGCGCCGGTTGGCCAGCCCGGTGAGCTGGTCGGTGTTGGCCTGCTGCAGCCGCTCCTCCTCGGCCTTCTTGCGTTCGCTCAGGTCGCGGATCTGCGCCAGGATCACCCGGTAGCCCAGGTCCATGTGGCTGGAAAAGATCACCTCCGCGGGAAATGGCACCCCTTGCGCCGGCGTGATGGAGCGCTCGAGCCGGATGGGTTCGTGCAGCGGGGTGGACTCGGCCAAGGCATTCACCTTGCGGGCAATGGCATCGGCTTCCCCCTGGTCGGCGGCCAGCAGCGGCACGCTGCGCCCCACCAGGCTGGCGGGCGAGGCCACGCCGGCGAGCTGCGCGAAGCGCTCGTTGCAAAACACCACCTCGCCGTCGAGCCTGCGCGCCACCAGCGCATCGGGCAGGTGGCGCAGCACGTTGTGCAGGCGCTGGCTCGACAGGTGGATGGTGGCGTCGATCAGCGCCAGACCCAGCAGCGCGCTCGACACCCCACTCACCGCCACGATCAGCGGGCTCTGGAACGGCGTGCCGACGGTGTGCAGCTCGGCCACCGCGGCGAGGCACGCCAGTGCCTTGACGGCGAACGCCATGCCCGCCGCCTTGTAGCCCATGGCCAGGAGAAAACGGGCCGAGACGCCGTAGGCCAGCACCATCAAGGCCAGCACCAGCAGCCGCCCCGCCATCTGGCTACCGCCGAAACCGACGGCGGCCACGGCCAGCGCAATGCCCAGCGCGCGCAGCGCGAGCACCCGCCAGCCGCGCAGCCGTCCGCGCAGCGACTCCGCGGCCGCGTGCAGCGTGGCGATGAACAGCCCCGTCAGCAGGGTGGACACCAGGCCGAGCCAAGCCTGCGGCTGCAGCATGAAACGGTAGCCCGTCCAGGACGCTCCCGCCAGCGCCAGGTGGGCGATGCCCCACAGCAAGGCGGCATGGTTCTGCCGCGCGGCGTTCCAGCAGACGAGAAACGCGACCCCGAGCATGGCCACGGTGGCGACCACTATGTCATGCAATGGAATCATGGTGTTGCCTGGTGCACGGGAAATACGGGAAATACGGGAAATACGGGAACTGGGGTGCCGCAAGAAACGGGCCCATGCCGCAGGGCGCCAGCCCGCGCGAAAACCGTGTGCGCATGGCTCATCGGACCAACAGGCTGCGCACGGCGTCGGCCGTGGCCTGCGCCGCCCCGCGGTGCGCCTGGGCAAACTCCAGGGCGGCCGTGCGCGCCGCGGCCAGCGCCCCGGCATCGCACGCCAGCATGTATGCGGCATCCACGCCCTGCGCCATGCCGGCCACGCGCCGGGCCGCGCCCGCAGCGCAGGCCTTCTGCGCCGCATCGGCGAAGTTGAAGGTGTGCGGCCCCAGCACCACGGGGCAGGCGCAGGCCGCTGCTTCGATGAGGTTCTGCCCCCCGAGCGGCGCGAAGCTGCCGCCGAGCAGGGCCACGTCGGCCAAGCCGTAGTACAGCGCCATTTCGCCCAGGCTGTCGCCCAGCCAGACGTCGGCCTGCGGCGGCGCGCCCTGCCAGCGGCTGCGCCGCGCCACCGACAGGCCGCCCGCCCGCAGTATCGCCTCCACGGCATCGAAACGCTGCGGATGGCGCGGCACGATGAGCCACTGAACTTCTGAATTGATAGCTGCTAGCGCTTGCCCCATAAGGGTTGGAGCTGTTTTTTGCTTGAAAACCTCGATCCACAGGGCTTCCTCGCCCTCGCGGCTGCTGGCCAGCAGCACCACGGGCCGCGCCTGCGTGGCACGCCAGGCGCGGCCTTGCGCGAGTTGGGCGCCGTCGGGCTCGACGTCGAACTTCAGGTTGCCGAAAACCCCCTGCACGGGCGCGCCCAGCGCGCGCAGGCGCTCGGCGTCGGCCTCGGTCTGCGCCCATACCGCCGCCAGGCCCCGGTAGGCCGGGCGCGCCAGCCAGCCCAGGCGCTGCGCCTTGCGCAGCGAGGTGTCGTTCAGGCGCGCATTGGCCAGCGCCAGGGGAATGCCCTGGCGGCGGCATGCCGCCACCAGGTTCGGCCAGACCTCGGTTTCCATGAGGATGCCCAGGGCCGGGCGGAAACGGCGCAGAAAGCGCTGCACGGCAGCGGGCGTGTCCCAGGGCTGCCAGACCTGCACGTCGCCCGGCTGCAGGAGCTTGGCGCCTTCGGCGCGGCCAGTGGCCGTGCCGTGGGTCAGCAGCAGGCGCATACCGGGCAGCGCGCGCCGCAGCGCGGCCAGCAGGATGGCGGCGGCGCGCGTTTCGCCCAGCGAGACGGCATGCACCCAGACGAAGCCGGAACCCGCGGGCTGGCCGTAGCGGCCGAAGCGCTCCTCCACGGCCACGGCATAGCCCGGCTCGGCCACGGCGCGGCGGCGCAGCTTACGGCGCAGCAACGGCTGTGCGGCCCAGGTCAGGGTGCTGTAGAGCCAGCGCACGGCAAGGGCCAGGTCAGTGTGCGGCGCTGCCCACCTGCGCGCCGGGCTTCACGCGCTCCAGCAGCGCGCGCATGTGCGCCTCGATGCGCCGCAGCGCCTCTTCCGTGTGGCCCTCGAAGCGCAGCACCAGCACGGGCGTGGTGTTGCTCGCGCGGATCAGGCCGAAGCCGTCGGGCCAGTCCACGCGCAGGCCGTCGATGGTGCTGACCTGCGCGGGCGCGGCGAAGGCCTCGCCCGCCAGCGCCTGCAACTGCGCCGTGAGCTGGTGCGGCTCGCCCTCGGCGCACTGCACGTTGAGTTCGGGCGTGGAGTGGCTCGTGGGCAGGGCGTTGAGCACGGCGCTGGGGTCGCTGCCGCGGCTCAGGATTTCCAGCAGGCGGCAGCCCGCGTAGGTGCCGTCGTCGAAACCGTACCAGCGCTCCTTGAAGAAGATGTGGCCGCTCATCTCGCCGCCCAGGGGCGAATCCACCTCCTTCATGCGCGCCTTGATGAGCGAGTGGCCGGTCTTGTACATCAGCGGCTGGCCCCCGGCCGCCTGGATGGAGGGCGCCAGGCGCTGCGTGCACTTCACGTCGAACAGGATGGTGCCGCCCGGCACGCGCGCGAGCACGTCCTGCGCGAACAGCATCATCTGGCGGTCGGGGAAGATGTTCTGGCCGTCCTTGGTGACGATGCCGAGGCGGTCGCCGTCGCCGTCGAAGGCCAGGCCCAGCTCGGCGCCGGTGCCCTGCAGCGCGGCAATCAGGTCGCGCAGGTTCTCGGGCTTGCTCGGGTCGGGGTGGTGGTTGGGGAAGTTGCCGTCCACCTCGGAGAACAGCTCGACCACCTCGCAGCCCAGCGCGCGGAAGATGCCGGGCGCCGAGGCGCCCGCCACGCCGTTGCCGCAGTCCACCACGATCTTCATCGGGCGCGCGAGCTTCACGTCGCCCACGATGCGCTGCACGTAGGCGGGCAGCACATCGGCCTGGCGCACGCTGCCGCCGGGGGCAAGCTGCCAGGACTCCGCTTCCATCGTGCGGCGCAGTTGCTGAATGTCCTCGCCATGGATGGCGCGGCCGGCCAGCACCATCTTGAAGCCGTTGTAGTCCTTGGGGTTGTGGCTGCCCGTGATCTGGATGCCGCTCTGGCACAGCGTGGCCGCCGCGAAGTACAGCATGGGCGTGGTGCACAGGCCGATGTCGACGACCTCGACGCCGCTTTCCACCAGGCCCCGCACCAGCGCGGCCGACAGCTCCGGCCCCGAAAGGCGGCCATCGCGCCCCACGGCCACCACGGTCTGCCCCTGGGCCCGCGCGGCCGTGCCAAAGGCGCGCCCCAGACCCAGGGCCACGGCGGCGTTCAGGGTGCTCGGAACGATGCCGCGGATGTCGTAGGCCTTGAAGATGGTGGGCGAGATCTGCACGGGGAATCCTGTCGTCGAACGCTGGAAAGAAGCCGCGCATTGTAGGCCGCCGCCTACACCTGGAGAGCCAGGCACATGTCCGGAAACGGCGCGCCCGCAGGCAGGCCGCAACCTATCATCCGCTTCATGCCCACCCCGCCTCCCGCCGACGATGACGACGCCCGCTACCTCGCCCTGAAGGCGCGCGATGCGCGCTTCGACGGGCGTTTCTTCACGGGCGTGACCTCCACCGGCATCTACTGCCGCCCGGTCTGCGCCGTGCGCACGCCGCGGCGCGAGAACTGCCGCTTCTTCGCCCTGGCCGCGCAGGCGGAGCACGCGGGCTTCCGGCCCTGCCTGCGCTGCCGGCCGGAGCTGGCGCCGCAGGCGCTCGCCTGGTCGGTGCAGGACGCGGGCGCCATCCTCGTGCGCCAGGCCCTGCGCCTGCTCGACACGCCGCAGGCCGGTAGCCCGCTAGAAGGCGGCGCCCTGGTGGCGCAACTGGCCGCCCGCCTGGGCGTGAGCGACCGCCACCTGCGCCGCCTGTTCGAGGCGGCGCTCGGCATCTCCCCGCTGCAGTACCTGCAGACGCGGCGGCTACTGGCGGCCAAGCAGTTGCTGACCGACACCTGCCTGCCCATCACCCAGGTGGCGCTGGCCAGCGGCTTCGCCAGCGTACGGCGTTTCAACGCCGCCTTCGTCCAGCACTACGGGCTCAACCCCACGCAATTGCGGCACGCGGGCCCGGCGGACGCGGGGCGCAGCCGCCCGGTGCGCCTGGGCTACCGCCCGCCGTACGCCCCTGCGGCGCTGCTCGCCTTTTTCGCCGCGCGGCAAATCCCCGCCGTCGAGGCGGCCGATGCGCTGGCGCTGCGCCGCACGGCGCGGCTGGCCTGCGGCGGCGCCGTGCACACCGGGTGGCTCGAAACCGCCTTCGATACGGCGCGCAGCCTGGTGGCGCTCTCGGTGAGCGACAGCCTGCTGCCCGTGCTGCCCCAGGTGATCGCCCGCGTGCGCGCCATGCTGGACCTGGACGCCGACCCGGCCGCCATCGCCGCCGTGCTGCATGGCGACTTTCCCGAGGGCGACGGCCTGCGCGTGCCCGGCTGCTTCGACGGCTTCGAGCTGGCGGTGCGCGCCGTCCTCGGGCAGCAGATCACGGTGGCGGCGGCGCGCACCCTGGCGCAGCGCCTGGTGGAGCGTTTCGGCACGCCCATCAAAACGCCCTGGCCCGGGCTGAACCGCCTCTTCCCGGCCCCCGCCGTGCTGGCCGCCGCCGAGGGCGAGGCCCTGGGACAACTGGGCATCGTGCGCCAGCGCCAGGCCGCCATCGTGGCGCTGGCGCGCGCCGTGGACACCGGCCAGCTCGCCCTGCATGCCCATGCCGACGTGCCGGCCACCACGGCGGCGCTGTGCCAGTTGCCCGGCATTGGCGACTGGACGGCGCAGTACATCGCCATGCGCGCCTTGCGCTGGCCCGACGCTTTCCCCAGCGGCGACGTGGCGCTGCACAAGGCCCTGGGCGTGCAAGGCGCGCGCCAGCCCGCCCGCGCCGCAGCCGAGGCGGCGCAAGCCTGGCGGCCGTGGCGCAGCTACGCGGTGGTGCGCGCCTGGGCCACGCTCTGAACCACCGAAGAGCACCCTGTCCGGCACGCCGGGCCCATTTAGTATGTAATCAAAGGATTCCGCCATGCACTATTCCCCCGACACCGTTCAAGGCCGCTGCCCTTCGCCGCTGGGCGAAGTGCGCCTGGCTGCCTCGTCCCAGGGGCTCGTGGGCCTGTGGTTCGACGGCCAGCGCCATCTGCCGGCGCAGCTCGACGGGCCGGGCGCCTGGCCCGCCGCCGACGCCCACCCGGTGCTGCGCGAGGCAACCCGCCAGCTGCAGGAATACCTGGGCGGCACGCGCACGCGCTTCGACCTGCCGCTGGACCTGCGCGGCGGCACGCCCTTCCAGCAGGCGGTGTGGCAGGCGCTGTGCGCCATTCCGCGCGGCCGCACCACGAGCTACCTGGCCATCGCGCAGGCGCTGGACAAGCCCGCCGCTGTGCGCGCCGTGGGCGCCGCCGTGGGCCGCAACCCGGTGAGCGTGGCCGTGCCCTGCCACCGGGTGCTGGGCAGCGACGGCAGCCTCACGGGCTATGCCGGCGGGCTGGAGCGCAAGCGCGCGCTGCTGCGGCTCGAGGACGCCGCCACTCCCCCACCTTCCACCCCTTCATGACTTCATCCACCGCCACGCCGGCCTCTTCCTGGCTCGGGGAGTTCCTGCTGCTCTCCGCCCTGTGGGGCGCTTCCTTCCTGTTCATGCGCCTGGGCGCGGCCGAGTTCGGCCCGCTGCCCACGGCCGGGCTGCGCGTGGCGCTGGCGGCGGCGTTCCTCTGCCCCATCCTGCTGCGCCAGGGGCAATGGCCGGCGCTGCGCCGGCACTGGCGGCCGATCCTGGTGGCCGGGCTGATCAATTCGGCCATTCCGTTCGCCTTGTTCGCCTGGGCCGTGATGCACATCGCCACCGGGCTGACCTCGATCCTCAATGCCACGGTGCCGCTGTTCGGCGCCCTCGTGGCCTGGGCCTGGCTCGGCGACCGCATCAACCGGCTGCGCTGGCTCGGCCTGGCGCTGGGTTTCGTCGGGGTGGCGCTGCTGGCCTGGCGCGCGCCCGGGGGCGTGGGCGCCGGCGGCACCCACGCGGGCTGGGCCTTGCTGGCCTGCCTGCTGGCCTCGACCTGCTACGCGGTGGCCGCCAGCTACACGCGGCGCTACCTGGCGGGCGTGCCCGCCCTGGCGTCGGCCACGGGCAGCCTGCTGGGCGCGGCCCTGGTGCTGGCGCTGCCCACCCTGTGGTTCTGGCCCGCCACCATGCCGGGGCCGCGCGCCTGGGGCGCGGTGGCCGCCATCGCCGTGCTGTGCACGGGCATCGCGTACATCATGTACTTCCGCCTGATCGCGCGCGTTGGCTCCAGCCGGGCGCTGGCCGTGACGTTCCTGGCACCGGTGTTCGCCGTCGTCTACGGCATGCTGTTCCTGGGTGAGCGCGTCACGCCGTGGATGCTGGGGTGCGGCCTGGTCATCGTCTGCGGCACGTTGCTCTCCACCGGCCTGGTCGCCTGGCGCACGGGAGGGCGCTGAAGCCGCTCGTCAAGCCGTGCATGCACCAAGCCGCGGTGCGCCGCAGGCCCCCGTGCGCACCTCTACACTTGCAGCCATGGACATGGCATGGGCGAGGCAATGGTGGCGGCGGCTGGCCACGCGGTGGCGCGGCGCGCCCCATGGCGATGCCGGCGCGTGCGCACAAGGGTACGCACAAGAGCGCGAGCAAGCGCTCCTGCTGGCCATGCAGGCCCTGGGATGCGGCTACTGGGAGTGGGACCTGGGCAGCCGGCAACTGCGCTTCCAGGGCGAGTTCTTCCGCCAGTTCGGCGTGTACGAGCAGCCCGCCGAGGCCGTCCAGGCCTACTGGGACGGCCTGCGCCACCCCGACGACGCCGCGCTCCTGCACCCCTATCTCGCCACCGCCCGCACGGGCGCCGTGGCGCTGTTCGAGTCGGAGTGCCGCGTGCGCGACCTGGACGGCCAGTGGCATTGGGTGCTTTCGCGCGGGCGCGTGGCGCAGCGCGACGCCCAGGGCCGCCCCCTGCGCTTCGTGGGCATGACGCAGGACGTGACGCAGCAGCGCGCGGACAAGGAGGTTCTGCGCGCATCGGAAGCCAAGTCCTCCGCCATCTACCAGATGCTGCCCGATCCGGCGGGCATTTCCCGCCAGTCCGACGGGCGCTACGTCGATGTCAACGCCGCCTTCTGCACGCTGTTCGGGCGCCCGCGCGATGCCTGGCTGGGCCGGACTTCGACGGAGATGGGCATCTGGGCCACGCCCGACGAGCGCGCGCGCCTGCTGCAGGCCCTGCAGCGCGACGGCTACGCCACCCGCCTGCCGCTGGTGGCGCGCAGCGGCGAGCGGCTGGTGCCGGGCCTGATGTCGGCCCAGCCGCTGCAGCTCGACGGCGAGGACTGCCTGGTCTTCGTCTTCCACGACATGACGCAGGAGCAGCGCACGCGCGACGAACTCCTGGCCGTCAACGGCCTGCTGCAGCAGGCCGGCCGCCTGGCGCGCCTGGGCGCCTGGGAGGACGGGCCGGACCAGGGCATCGTCTACTGGTCCGACGTGTGCTACGAAATCCATGGACTGCCCCTGGGCGCGCCGCTGCCGCGCGACTACATCGACACCTACGTCGCCCCGCCCTGGCGCGAGGCCATGCGCGCCAAGTTCCTGGAATGCATCCGCCACGGCATCGACTGGAGCATCGTGATGCAGGTGGTGCGCGCCGACGGCGAGCGGGTCTGGGTGCGCGCGCGCGGCGAGCCGGTGGTGGAAAACGGCCGCCTGGCGCGCATCCGCGGCGTGATGCAGGACATCGACGAAACCAAACGCGCCGAGGAGCAGTTGCGCCAGTCCGAGGAGCATTTCGCGCGCATCTTCCAGCTGGTGGACCAGCCCATGGGCATGGTGCGGCGCAGCGACGGCCACTACCAGATCGTCAACCCCGCGTGGGAGGCGCTCACCGGCATCGCGCAGGACGAGGCCCTGGGCCGCAATGCGCTGGAGCTGGGCCTGTTCGCCCCCGGGGACCGGGCGGACATGCTCGCCGCCATGGCGTCCAGCGGCCAGCTCAGCGACTACGAAATCACGCTGACGGCGCGCGGCGGCATGCGGCGCACCGTGCTGCAGTCCCTGCGCGAGGTGGACTACTACGGCGAGCCCTGCTGGCTGTTCTCAGCGCACGACATCACCGAGCGCAAGCGCGGCGAGGAGCGCGTGCGCGAACGCGAGGAGTTGCTCTCGCTCACCGTGTCCGCCGCGTTGCTGGGCCTGTGGGACTGGGACCTGCACACCGGCCTGATCGGCGGCGACGCGCGCTGGCGGGCCATGACCGGCCGGCAGGACACCGCTTCGCCCCGCTGGAGCGCGGGCCTGGCGCCGGAGGACATCGAGCGCGTGCAGGCCGAGGTGCAGCGCCACGCCAGCGCGCCCGCCACGCCGTTCGACGTGACCTGGCGCGTGGCCCTGCCCCAGGGCGGCGCGCGCTGGATCCGCAACATGGGCAAGATCGTCGGCCACGACGCCCAGGGCCAGCCCGCGCGCATGCTGGGCGTGAGCCTGGACGTGACGCGCCAGCGCGAGCAGCAGGAGCAGTTGCAGCGCCTGGCGCACTTCGACGCCCTCACCGGCCTGCCCAACCGCGTGCAACTGGCGCAGCGCCTGCAGGACACCATGGAAAAGGCGCGCGCCAGCGGCACCCAGCTGGGCGTGGCCTACCTCGACCTGGACGGCTTCAAGCCCGTGAACGACACGCTGGGCCACGGCGCCGGCGACCGCCTGCTGGTGATCGTGGCGGCGCGGCTGACGCGCGCGCTGCGCCCCACGGACTGCGTGGCGCGCCTGGGCGGCGACGAATTCGTCATCCTGCTGCCCGGCCTGAAGACGCGCGAGGGCTGCGAGCAAAAACTCCAGCAGCTCATGGCCCATATCTCGGCGCCCTACACGCTGGAGTCCGAGCGCGTCGGCATCACCGCCAGCATCGGCTACACCCTGTACCCCGAGGACGACGCCGACGCCGACACCCTGCTGCGCCACGCCGACCAGGCCATGTACCAGGCCAAGCAGAACGGGCGCAACCGCTTCCACGGCTTCGACGCGCTGCTGGCGCGCAGCCAGCGCGAGCAGCACCTGCAGATCCAGCGGCTGCGCCAGGCACTGGCGCAGAGCGAGTTCACGCTGTACCTGCAGCCCCAGGTGGACATGGACAGCGGCGCGGTGGTGGGCGCCGAGTGCCTGGTGCGCTGGCGCCACCCACAGCAGGGCGTGCTGGCGCCGGGCGCCTTCCTGCCGGGCCTGGAGGGCACCGAGCTGGAGATTCCGTTCGGCGAATGGGTGTTCGCCGAGGCGCTGCGCTGCATTGCCACGCTGCGGCGCCAAGGCCTGGCGCTGCCGCTGGGCATCAACATCGCCGCGCGGCACCTGCAGCAGCCAGGCTTCGCGCGCTGGATCATGGGCTGCCTGGACAACCACCCGGACGTTCCGGCGGCGCTGGTGAAGCTGGAGGTCACCGAAAGCGCGGCGCTGTACGACGTGGAGCACGTCGCCGGGGAACTGGCGCAACTGCGCGCGCAAGGCATCTCGGTGGCGCTGGACGACTTCGGCACCGGCTACTCCTCGCTGACCTACCTGCGCCGCCTGCCCATGGACACCCTGAAGATCGACCAGAGCTTCGTGCGCGACATGCTGGTGGACCCAGGCGACCTGGCCATCGTCCAGGGCGTGGTCGGCCTGGCGCGCTCGTTCGGCCTCGGCGTGATCGCCGAAGGGGTGGAAACCGCGCAGCAGGGCCAGCGGCTGCAGCAGTTGGGCTGCCCCCTGGCCCAGGGCTACTACATCGCCCGGCCCATGCCGCTGGAGGATTTCGCCCACTGGGCCGCACACTGGAAACTGCCCGCAGGCTGGCAAGTCGCCCCCTGAGCGCCATGCAGAAAACCCGCAAGGCAGGGCCTGCGGGTTTCAAGGATTTTTGGGCTCCAGCCCTTATGCAGAAAGCGCTGGCAGCTCCCCTTTCAGGAGCAAACCAGCACCTTCTCAGCTGATCAGGTCCTTGATCTGCTGCAGCGCGGCCGGGTCTTCCATGGTGGTCAAGTCGCCCGGGTCGCGGCGCTCGGCCACGGCCTGCAGGGCGCGGCGCAGCAGCTTGCCGCTGCGTGTCTTGGGCAGCACGGTGACGAAGTGCACGCGCGCCGGGCGCGCCACGGCGCCGAGCTGGCCGTCCACCACCTTCATGACCTCGGCCTCCAGCGCGGCGCGTGCCTCGGGCGTTTCCAGGCCGATGGCGTTGCGCGGCACGGCGAAGGCCAGCGCCACCTGGCCCTTGAGCTGGTCGGCCACGCCCACCACGGCCACTTCGGCGATGTTGGCGTGCGAGGAGATGCATTCCTCGATCTCGCGCGTGCCCAGGCGATGGCCGGCGACGTTGATCACGTCGTCGGTGCGGCCCAGGATGAAGTAGTAGCCGTCGGCATCACGGATGCCCCAGTCGAAGGTGCTGTAGACCAGGCGGCCCGGAATGCTCTTCCAGTAGGTGTTGACGAAGCGGTCGTCGTCGCGCCACACGGTCTGCAGGCAGCCGGGGGGCAGCGGGCCCTCGATGGCGACCACGCCCTTCTGGTTCGGCGCCGTCAGTTCCTCGCCCGTGGCTTCGTCGATCAGCTTGACGTTGTAGCCGTACACCGCCTTGCCCGGGCTGCCGAAGCGCGAGGCCTGCTGCTCCACGCCGTTGCACAGCGTGAGGATGGGCCAGCCGGTCTCGGTCTGCCAGTAGTTGTCGATGATGGGCACGTTGAGCGCGCCGCTGATCCAGGTGGCCGTGGGTTCGTCCAGCGGCTCGCCTGCCAGCCACAGCGCTTTGAGGCTGGAGATGTCGTACTTGCTCAGGTACGCCGGGTCCTGCTTCTTCAGCACGCGCACCGCCGTGGGCGCCGAGAACATGTGCGTGACCTTGTACTTCTCCACGATGCTCCACCAGATGCCGGCGTCGGGTCGGACCGGCAGGCCTTCGTAGAGGATGGTGGTCATGCCGGCGATCAGCGGGCCGTAGATGATGTAGCTGTGGCCCACCACCCAGCCGATGTCGCTGGTGCAGAAATAGGTGTCGCCCGGGTCCGCCTGGAAGATGTGGCGCATGCTCGACGCCAGCGCCACGGTGTAGCCGCCGGTGTCGCGCTGCACGCCTTTGGGCTTGCCGGTGGTGCCGCTGGTGTACAGCGTGTAGCTGGGCTGGGTGGACTCGACCCATGCGCAGGGCACCGGCGTGTCCAGGTGCGAGGCGCGCAGGGTGGCCCAGTCGTAATCGCGCCCGCCGCGCAGGCTGGCGGGGGCCAGGCCCCGGTCCACCATGAGCACGGCGGCGGGCTTGTGCGCCGACAGCTCGATGGCGTCATCGAGCAGCGGCTTGTAGGGCACCACCTTGCCGCCGCGCGAGCCGGCGTCGGCGCTGACGATGACCACCGGCTGCGCGTCTTCGATGCGCGTGGCCAGCGACGACGAGGCAAAGCCGCCGAACACCACCGAATGGATGGCGCCGATGCGCGTGCAGGCCAGCATGGCGAACGCGGCCTCGGCGATCATCGGCATGTAGATCAGCACGCGGTCGCCCTGCTTCACGCCCAGCGCCTGCAGGCAGGCGGCCATGCGCTGCACTTCCTGGTGCAGCTCGGCGTAGCTGTAGGCGCGCTCGGTGTTGGTTTCGGTGGAGATGGCCACCAGCGCGTTCTGCTGGCCGCGCGCGGCCAGGTGGCGGTCCACGGCGTTGTGGCACAGGTTGGTGGTGCCGCCGATAAACCACTTGGCGAACGGCGGGTTGCTGTAGTCGCAGACCTGCTGCGGCGGCGTCTGCCAGTCGATCAGGCGGGCCTGCTCGGCCCAGAAGGCGTCGCGCTCGTCGATCGAGCGCCGGTGGAAGTCGGCGTAGTGCGGCATGGTGGGGGTCTCCTTGGGGCCTCTGCCCGTCTGGGGGACGGGTGATTTGAATTCATAATTATTCATGACGGCCTTGCGGGAATCTGACGATGCCCGCGCCTCCCCCCGGCCCGGGCCTCAGTCGCCCAGCGCGATGCCCAGGTCGCGTGCCGTCTGCAGCGTGTCGCCGTCGAGCGGCACGCCCTTCATGCGCCCCGCCACCTCAGCCAGCGGCACGTATTCCACGTTCGGAAACGCCAGCGACACCATCACGCCCGAGAGCCCGCCCTCCAGCGCGCGCACCGCCGCCGCGCCGAAGCGCAGCGCCGCGAGCCGGTCGAAGGCCGTGGGCGAGCCGCCGCGCAGCAGGTGCCCGAGCACCACCACGCGCGCGTCCTTGCCGGTGGCGCGGGCCAGCTCGCGCGCCACCTGCTCGCCCATGCCGCCGAGCCGCTCGGCGTGGCCGGCCTCGGCGGGCGCCATGAGTGCGCGCTCGCCCGCGCGCGCGAACGCCCCCTCGGCCACGACGACGATGGAATACATGCGCCCCAGCGCGTCGCGGTGGCGCACCTTGGCGGCCACGCCCGCCAGGTCGAACGGAATCTCGGGCAGCAGGATGGCGTGCGCGCCCCCGGCAATGCCCGCGTGCAGCGCGATCCAGCCCGCATAGCGCCCCATCACCTCCACCACCATGATGCGCTGGTGGCTCTCGGCCGTGCTGTGCAGGCGGTCCAGGCATTCGGTGGCGAACGACACGGCGGTGTCGAAACCGAAGGTGGTGACGGTCTTGTCCAGGTCGTTGTCGATGGTCTTGGGCACGCCGATTACGCGCAGGCCCTTGCGCCCCAGCTCGTGGGCGATGGCGAGCGAGCCATCGCCGCCCACGGTGACCAGCGCGTCGATGCCCTCGCGCGCGAAGGCGGCGAGCAGTTCGTCCGAGCGGTCGGTCTCGCGCAGACTGCCGTCGGGCTGGCGCACCGGGAACTGGAACGGATTGCCCTTGTTGGTGGTGCCCAGGATGGTGCCGCCCAGGTGCGCGATGCCGCGCACGCGCTCGTGCGTCAGCGGCACCAGGCCGCCCTGCGGGTAGCGCTCGGGCAGCAGCAGGCCGTTGTAGCCGTCGCGGATGCCCACGCATTCCCAGCCACGGCGCTGCGCCGCCGACACGGTGGCACGGATCACGGCATTCAGGCCCGGGGCGTCGCCGCCGCCGGTGCTGATGGCGATGCGGCGGATGGGTGCTGTCGTCGGTGCGTTCATGCCCTGCTTTCCTCTCTTGATCTCAGTTTTCCATGGCGCTGCGCGCCACCCTCGGCCCATGAAACCGGCGCGGCCCCAGCGAGGGCAGCCGAGCAAGGGCCGCCCCGCAGCGAGGGCTGCGTCCCCCTCCCACGCGAAGCGTGAGAGAGGGGGAAGGCGCGAAGCGACTCAGGGGGTGGTTTTACTTCACAAGCCCCAGCATGTCCTTGAATGCCGGGTGCTCGCACGAGCGCAGCCACTCGAACAGCACCATCTCGGTGGTCACCAGCTCGGCGCCGGCGCCGGCCAGGCGGTCGAAGGCGGCGTCGCGGTTGCGCTCGGTGCGCGAGCCGCAGGCGTCGGTCACCACCCACACGTCGAACTCGTCCTCGACGAGCTGCAACGCCGTCTGCAGCAGGCACACATGGGTTTCGCAGCCGGCAATGACGATGGCCTGGCGCTCCGGCGCCGGGGCCTGTGGCTTTTGCAAGTGCTTGGGCAGGCTGCGCGCATTGCCGCCTTGCGGCCTGGCCGGGGGGCGCAGCCACTCGCCCAGGCCTTCCTCGGTGGCGCTGAAATGCATCTTCGCCAGGGTCTTGTGGCACAGCGCGCGCAATGCGGCGTCGTTCGGCCCGAGGCGCGAGGGGTTCTGCTCCGTGCCCCACACCGGCACGTCGAGCCACTGCGCCACCCGGGCCAGGCGCAGCGCGTTGGCCAGCACGGCGGCGCCTTCGTGGATCGCGGGCATCAGGCGTTCCTGGTAGTCCACCAGGACCAGTTGGGATTCTTCGGCGTCAAGCAGCATGGGGATTCTTTCTTTCGCAAGCGGGCAACAAATGGCGATTGTCGCCCACCCCGCGCCCGCGCTGGCAGGGCGTTTCAGCCACGGGTAAACCCTGAAAGGCGGGAACAAGGGGCCTGATGCATGTCAAATTTACGGACGGTTGCGCTGGCCAGGGCGGCGTGGCGTGGTACCCTCGCGCCCCATGTCCAGATGGTTATGCCTCCTCCTGCTGGTATGCGCCTCCGCCCACGCGGCGCCCGACACGGCACCCAGCGACGATTCCTCCATGTCCCGCTTCCTGCACGAGAAAGCGCTGCTGGTGCAGTTCGAGGAAATGCGCAGCAACGTGGCCGGCCGCACGTCGGACCTGGTCGTCAGCGCCATGGGCTTCCTGGGCGTGCCCTACCGCCGTGGCGGCAACAGCGCCGAGACGGGTTTCGACTGCAGCGGCTTCGTGCGCGCCATGTACGAGCAGACCGTGGGCCTGATCCTGCCGCGCAACGCCTCGCAGCAGGCCAAGGCCACCGAGGTCATCGACAAGCAGGACCTGCAGCCCGGCGACCTGGTGTTCTTCAACACCATGCGCCGCACCTTCAGCCACGTGGGCATCTACGTGGGCGAAGGCAAGTTCATCCACGCGCCGCGCAGCGGCTCCCAGGTGCGCGTGGAGAGCATGGACGAATCGTACTGGCGCCTGCGCTTCAACGGCGCACGCCGCGTCACCCCCGAGGCCCTGGCGCGCCAATAGGCACGCCATCTTTTCGCACCGCAGGCCCGCTCAGGGCCTGTGTGCTTTTTGGGGCACGCCCTGCAGCGCGGCACGCAAATGCGTACAGTCGGGGCCTTTACGACTTTGCAGGAACCTCCATGCTCTCTCTCCTGGGCACTCTCATCGTGGGCTTCATCGTCGGCCTGATCGCGCGCGCGCTCAAGCCCGGCGACGACAAGCTGGGCATCGTCATGACCTCGCTGCTGGGCGTGGCGGGCGCGTTCGTCGCCAACTACGCGGGCACCGCACTGGGCTGGTACCGCGAGGGCGAGGTGGCGGGCTGGATCGCCTCGGTGATCGGCGCCATCGTGCTGCTGGCGCTCTACGGCCTGGTCAAGGGCCGCGCGGGTCGCTGACGATGGCGGCCAAGGCCCCGGACGCGCGCCAGATGGCGGCCGGCTCGCCGCCGCTGCTGGCCGCCGTGGAGCGCAGCCGCAAGCTGCTGCACCGCCGCGCCCTGGTGGCCGCCGCCGCCGGGGTGGTGCCGGTGCCGGGCCTGGACTGGGCGGTGGACGCCGCCCTGCTCTCGCGCCTGATTCCACGGATCAACGCCGAATTCGGCCTGACGCCCGCGCAGATCGACCGGCTGGCGCCGCAGCAGCGCGAGCAGGTGCAGAAGGCCGTGGCCCTGGTGGGCTCGGCGCTGATCGGCAAGTTCATCACGCGCGAGCTGGTGCTGCGCACCGCGCAGGCCGTGGGCCTGCGCCTGTCGGCCCAGCAGGCGGCCAAATACGTGCCGCTGGCGGGCCAGGCCGCCTCGGCCGCGCTGGGCTACGCCACGCTGCGCTACCTGGGCGAGCAGCACCTGCGCGACTGCGTGCGCGTGGCGCAGGCAGCGGGGCTGGCGCTGCCCGCACCACCTGGCGCCTGATATTTATCCTTTCAAATCAGCTACAAAGCCTTTGCTGGAAAGCGCTGAAAGCTCCTTTTTCAGGAGCAATCATCGGCGCCACCAGGCTCACGGCGCGCGGAACACCAGCACCTTCAGCGCACGCTCGCCGTCCACGTCGGCGAACACCGGCGGGTTTTCCACCCGCCCCACGAACGCCAGCCCTGGCGCCTCGGCGCGCACCTGCGCCTGGAGGAAAGCGCTGCCCAGCTCCGGTGCGTTCAGGCACAGCAGCGCGTGGCCGCCGGGCGCCAGCAGGTCCGGCAGGCGGCGCGCCAGGCGCGCGTAGTCCTTGGTCGCGACGAAGCTGCCCTTCTGGTAGCTCGGCGGGTCGGCGATCACCAGGTCGTACGGCCCGCCGCGCGTGATCTTGCCCCAGGAACTGAAGATGTCGTGCGCCAGGAAGCGCGCGTCCGCCAACCCGTTGAGCTGGTGGTTGTGCTGGCCGCTGGCGATGGCGCCGCGCCCCATGTCCACGTTCACCACCTGGGCCGCGCCAGCGCGCAGCGCCGCCACCGAGAAGGCGCAGGTGTAGGCGAACAGGTTCAGCACCCTGGCGCCCCGGCCCGTGGTGGCGCGGTGCGCGGCCACGTGGCGCGCCACCCAGCGGCGGCCCTCGGCCATGTCGAGGAACAGGCCGTGGTTCTGCCCCTTGAGCACGTGCACGCGGTAGCGCGCGCCGTCTTCGGCCACCACGTGCGGCTCGGGCACGCTGCCCGCCATCAGGCGGGTGTCGCTGCGCCCCTCCAGGCGCAGCGCCTCGCCCCGGTGCTGGAACACCCAGTTCAGCGCCTGCCCCGGCGCCAGTTGCGCCCAGCGCGCCTGCAGCGCGGCGCCCACGGCATCAAGCTGCGCCTCGGCGGCGGGCGCGAAGCTGGTCAGCACGAACACGGGGGGAAACACGTCCAGCGTCCACGGCTCGCACCCCGGGTACAGGCCGCCGCGGCCATGGAAGATGCGCCGGGCATCGGTGGGCAGGGGCATGGCGGCAATGGCGTCGAGCAGGGCTTGCATGGGTGGATTTGTGGCGTTTTTGGCCTCCAGCGCTTATCTGGCAAGCGCTGGAAGCTATCAATTATGAAGCATGCTCAGCCCGGCGCCTGCGCACTGGCCGCCAGGTGCGCCACCAGCGCCTGGGCAAAGCCGGAGAGCGGCGCGCCGCGGCGGGTGCAGATCTGCAGGTCGCGCTGGGCCCAGGGTTCGTCCACCTCCAGCACCACGGGCGGCTCGCCCAGCCCGGCCTGGCGCACCGCGCTGCGCGGCACCATGCCAATGCCCACGCCCGCCGCCACCATGCGGCACACGGCCTCGAAGCTGCGCACCTGGATGCGCACGTCCAGGTGCCGCCCCAGCGCCGCCGCCGCGTTCATGGTGAAGGTGTGGATGGCCGAGCCCGCGTGCAGCATGACGAAGGGGTGGCCGAGCACCTCGGCGAAACCCGCCTGCGCGCGCCCGGCCAGCGCATGGCCCCGGGGCACGATGAGCACCAGCCGGTCCTGCCGGTAGGGCCGCAGGTCCACCCCGGCGCTGTGCCCGCTGTCGGCCAGCACGCCCACCTCGATCTCGCCGCCGGCCACGGCCACGACGATGTCGGTGCTGGTGCGCTCCTCCAGCGTCACGCGCACCTGCGGCTGCTGGCGCAAAAAGTCCGCCAGGTCGTCGGGCAGGAAGGTGTGCGTGGCGTGCGTGTTGGCCCACAGGCTGACGTGGCCGCGAATGCCGCTGGCGAACGGCGACAGGTTGGCGTGCAGTTGCTCCAGGCTGGCCAGCACCTGGCGCGCGTTGCGCAGCAGCGCCTCGCCCGCCGACGTCAGGGCCACGCCGCGCGTCTGGCGCTCGAACAGCGCGGTGTGCAGCGCGTCTTCCAGCCGCCGCAGGCGGTGGCTGGCCGACGACGGCGCCAGGAACGCCCGCGCGGCGCCCCGGGTGAGGTTGCCCTCTTCGGCGATGGCGACGAACAGGCGTAGGTCGGTCAGGTCATAGCTCATGGCGGCGGTGGTGCTAGGAACGGGCGCGTGCGTTCGGTTTTGGCGAACGCACGCTTGCCGAATGGGCAATTGTGCCCTGCAGCAAATGTCCGCACCATGGCGGCCTGTGTGTGCTGCCTTCGGTTTTGGCGCATGCGCACCGTACCCTGCCCTCCTTGCCCCCGCCCCATGCCCTGGAAACACTGGTCCTCCGAACGCCTTGGCCTCGCCTTCGCCCTGCTGGCGGCGCTGGGGTTCTCGTTCAAAGCCATCTTCGTCAAGCTCGCCTATGCCGTGCCCCAGGCGGTGCCGGTGGATTCGGTCACGCTGCTGGCGCTGCGCATGGCGTTTTCCATGCCGTTCTTCGTCTGGGTGGGCTGGCGCGCCAGCAGCGCGCTGCAGCCGCTGCGCGCGCGCGACGGGCTGCTGGTGCTGGCGCTGGGCCTGCTGGGCTACTACGGCGCGAGCATCCTCGACTTCATGGGCCTGCAGTACATCAGCGCCAGCCTGGAGCGGCTGATCCTGTTCACCTACCCGACGCTGACCATCGTGATCGGCGTGCTGTTCCTGGGCAAGACGGCCTCGCGGCGCGAGATCGGGGCGCTGCTGCTGTCGTACGCGGGCATCGGCCTGGCCTTCGCGCACGACCTGCAGCTGGCCGGCGACACGCGCGCGGTGCTCATCGGCGCCGGGTTCGTGTTCGGCTCGGCCGTGTCCTACGCCTTCTACCAGGCGGGCAGCGAGCCCGCCATCCAGCGCCTGGGCGCGGCGCGCTTCACGGCGCTGGCGCTGCTGGTGTCCACGCTGGCGTCGCTCGGGCACTTCGCCGCCACGCAGCCGCTGGGAGCGCTGGTGCAGCCGGTGCCGGTGTACCTGCACGCCCTGGCCATGGCGATTTTCTCGACGGTGCTGCCGGTGTTCATGACCTCGGCGGCAATCCGGCGCATCGGCGCGTCCAAGACCGCGCTCATCGGCACCTTGGGCCCGATGCTGACCATTTTCTTCAGCAGTTGGCTGCTGGACGAGCCGCTGTCGTGGTGGCAGATCGGCGGCGCGGCGCTGGTGCTGGCCGGGGTGCTGCTCATCAGCCGGCGCAAGGCCGCCCCTGCATTTCAGGCAAAAACAGGCTCTAGCCCTTACTGGGAAAGCGCGGGCAGCTCTCAAAAGTAGAGTAAAAAGCAGGGCATGCCAAGGAGGCCCTGTATGCAATGGAAAAATCTCCTGTCCACGCGCAAGTTCAAGGTGGAAGACGGACAGGTTTCGGACTACCGCTCGCGCAACCAGGGCAGCAACCAGAGCCGCTCGGAATACCAGCAGGACCACGACCGCGTGGTTTTCTCGCGCGCCTTCCGCCGCCTGGGCCGCAAGACCCAGGTGCACCCGCTGGCGCAGAACGACCACATCCACAACCGGCTGACGCACAGCGTCGAGGTGGCCGCCGTGGGCCGCAGCATCGGCATCAAGGTGGGCGAGGCGCTGAAGGCACGTGGCGCGCTGCCCGAGGCGTTCACGCCCTACGACATCGGCGCCATCGTGCAGGTGGCGTGCCTGGCGCACGACATCGGCAACCCGCCGTTCGGCCACACCGGCGAGGACGCGCTGCGCGAATGGTTCCGCCAGCCGGAGAACGCGCGCTACCTCGACGGCATGGCCGCCGCCGAGGTGCGCGACCTACAGACCTACGAGGGCAACGCGCACGCCCTGCGCATCGTCTGCACCACGGAGATGTACACCGGCATGGGCGGCATGCGCCTGTCCTGCGCCAGCATCGGCGCGCTGCTGAAATACCCCTGGACGTCGGAGCAATCCGGCCCCAAGGGCAAGTTCAACATCTACCAGTCCGAGCTGCCCTACTTCAAGGCGGTGGCGGGCGAACTGGGCCTGAAGGCGCTGGAGACCGACCGCCGCTGGGCCCGGCACCCGCTGTCGTACCTGATGGAGGCGGCCGACGACATCTGCTACTCGGTGCTGGACCTGGAGGACGCGGTGGAGATGGGCATCATCTCCACCACCGAGTTCGAGGAAAAGCTCCAGCCCTACCGGCCCCGGCTGGGCAGCTACGCCATGGAACCCCGGCAGCGGTGCGCGGCGCTGCGCAGCATTTTCATTGGCGATTGCGTGGAATACGCCAGCAATGAATTCATGCGCAACCACGACGCCATCATGGCGGGCGAATACGCGCAGGCGGATTTCTTCCAGGGCTCCAGCGCCGACTGCGCGCTGTCGCTGAAAGCGTCGAAGGCCTTCGCCGGGGAACGCATCTACACGCACCCCAGCAAGATCAAGCAGGAAATAGGCGCCTACCCCTGCCTGCACCATCTGCTGTCGATGCTCATTCCCGCCATCGACGGCCTCCATCGCGGGCAGGGCCTGAGCGAGCGGCAGAAACGGGTGCTGCGGCTGCTGGACAAGCCGCCGCGCGCGGGCGGCAGCAAATACCACGCCTTTCTCGAAGCGCTCGACTTCATCGGCGGCATGACGGACAACTACGCGCTGGCGCTGGCGCGGGATACGTCAGGGTTCTGAAGCCCCCTCATTTTGGAAGCCTCATACAAAAAAGCCGCGCAGCCCTTGCAGGGCATGCGCGGCCAGCTATCGGATAAATAGCGTTACTTGCGCTGCGGCGGCACGTCCGTGCAAGAGCCGTGCGCGATCTCCGCCGCCATGCCGATGCTCTCGCCCAGCGTGGGGTGCGGGTGGATGGTCTTGCCGATGTCCACCGCGTCGGCCCCCATCTCGATGGCCAGGGCGATCTCTCCAATCATGTCGCCGGCATGGGTGCCCACGATGCCGCCACCCAGGATCTTGCCGTGGCCATGGGCCTCGGGGGAATCGTCAAACAGCAGCTTGGTCACACCCTCGTCGCGGCCGTTGGCAATGGCACGGCCGGAGGCCGTCCAGGGGAACAGGCCCTTCTTGACCTTGATGCCCTGGGCCTTGGCCTGGTCCTCGGTCAGGCCCACCCAGGCAACCTCGGGGTCGGTGTAGGCCACGCTGGGGATCACGCGAGCATTGAAGGCGGCTGCCGCCAGCTCCTTGTTGCCCTGCAGCTCGCCGGCGATGACTTCCGCCGCCACGTGCGCCTCGTGCACCGCCTTGTGCGCCAGCATGGGCTGGCCCACGATGTCGCCGATGGCGAAGATGTGCGGCACGTTGGTGCGCATCTGGATGTCGACGTTGATGAAGCCCCGGTCCGTGACGGCGACGCCGGCCTTCTCGGCGGCGATCTTCTTGCCGTTGGGCGTGCGGCCCACGGCCTGCAGCACCAAGTCGTACACCTGCGGCTCGGGCGCGGTGCCGCCCTCTTCCGCTGGCGCGAACGTGACCTTGATGCCCTCTGGCGTGGCCTCGGCGCCCACCGTCTTGGTCTTCAACATGATGTTGTCGAAGCGGTGGGCGTTCATCTTCTGCCAGACCTTGACGAGGTCGCGGTCGGCGCCCTGCATCAGGCCGTCCATCATCTCCACCACGTCCAGGCGCGCGCCCAGGGTGGAATACACCGTACCCATCTCCAGGCCGATGATGCCGCCGCCCAGGATGAGCATGCGCTTGGGCACGCCCGCCAGCGCCAGCGCGCCGGTGGAGTCCACCACGCGCGGGTCGTCGGGCATGAAGGGCAGGCGCACGGCCTGGCTGCCGGCGGCGATGATGGCGCGCTGGAAGGCGACGACCTTCTTGCCGCCCGTCTTCTCCTGGCCGGTGCCCGTGGTTTCCTCCACTTCGAGGTGGTTCGCGCCCACGAAACTGCCCACGCCGCGCACGGTGGTCACCTTGCGCATCTTGGCCATGGCGGCCAAGCCGCCGGTCAGTTTGCCGATGACCTTTTCCTTATGACCGCGCAGTGTGTCGATGTTGACCTGCGGCGCGCCGAACTCGATGCCGGCCGCCTTCAGGTGGCTGACTTCATCGACTACCGCCGCCACGTGCAGCAGCGCCTTGGAGGGGATGCAGCCCACGTTCAGGCATACGCCGCCCAGGGTGGCGTAGCGCTCGACCAGGACCACCTTGAGGCCCAGGTCCGCCGCGCGGAAGGCGGCGCTGTAGCCGCCGGGGCCGCCGCCCAGCACGAGCACGTCGCATTCCAGGTCGGCGCTGCCGCCGAAGCTGGCTGCTTCTATTTTGGGAGCTGCCTGCGCTTGCGGGGCGGGCGCTGGAGCCTGTTTTGGCTCGGAGGGAGCCGGGGCCGCTGCCGCGCCCGAGGCTTCCAGCGTGAGCACCACCGTGCCCTCGCTCACCTTGTCGCCCAGCTTGACCTTCAGTTCCTTGACCACGCCCGCGTGGCTCGACGGGATTTCCATCGACGCCTTGTCGGACTCCACGGTGATGAGGCTCTGCTCCGCCTTGACGGTATCGCCGGGTTTCACCAGCACTTCGATCACGCCGACCTCGTCGAAGTCGCCGATGTCGGGCACCTTGATGTCGATCACTGCCATGTCAGTCATCCTTTCACAGCAGGATGCGGCGGTAGTCCGCCAGCACTTGGCCCAGGAAGGCGTTGAAGCGGGCTGCCGCAGCGCCGTCGATCACGCGGTGGTCGTAGCTCAGCGAGAGCGGCAGCGTCAAACGCGGCACGAACTGCTTGCCATCCCACACGGGTTTCATCTGGCCCTTGGACAGGCCCAGGATCGCCACCTCGGGCGCGTTGATGATGGGCGTGAAGTGGGTGCCGCCGATGCCGCCCAGCGACGAGATGGACATGCAGCCGCCCTGCATGTCGGCCGCGCCCAGCTTGCCGTCGCGGGCCTTCTTGGCCAACTCACCCATTTCCTGGCTGATCTGGATGATGCCCTTCTTGTCGGCGTCTTTCAGCACCGGCACCACCAGCCCGTTGGGCGTGTCGGCCGCGAAGCCGATGTGGTAGTACTGCTTGTAGACGAGCGTGTCGCCGTCCAGGCTGGTGTTGAACTCGGGGAACTTCTTGAGCGCGGCCACCACGGCCTTGATGACGAAGGCGAGCATGGTCACCTTCACGCCCGACTTCTCGTTCTCCTTGTTGGTGGAGACGCGGAAGGCTTCCAGGTCGGTGATGTCGGCCTCGTCGTTGTTGGTGACGTGGGGGATCATCACCCAGTTGCGGTGCAGGTTGGCGCCGCTGATCTTCTTGATGCGGCTGAGGTCCTTGCGCTCGACCGTGCCGAACTTGCTGAAGTCCACCTTGGGCCAGGGCAGCAGGTCCAGGCCCGCGCCCGATCCTCCGCCAGAACCCGCTGCGGGGGCCTTGGCGGCCTGGGCCTGGGTTTGCAGGGCACCAGCCATCACTGCGCGGGTGAAGCCCTGCACGTCGTCCTGGGTGATGCGGCCCTTGGGACCGGTGCCCTTGACCTCTTCGAGCGGCACGCCCAGTTCGCGGGCGAACTTGCGCACCGAAGGGGATGCGTGCGGCAGGCCTGCCGTGGGCGTGCCGGGCTGGTGGGCGGGCACAGCGGCGGCGGCTGAGGCGAGAGCCGCTGCTGCGGGCTGAGCTGCAGGCGCAGCGGCAGCCGCAGCCGGCGCGGAAGCGCCTGCAGCGCCTTCGAGCACGGCCACCAGGTCGCCGATGTTCACGGTGTCGCCGATCTTGACCTTGAGCTCCTTGAGCACGCCAGCGGCGGGCGACGGGATCTCCATGGAGGCTTTGTCGGACTCGACGGTGAACAGCGACTGCTCGACCTTGATGGTGTCGCCCACCTTGGCCAGCAGCTCAATCACGGCGACGTCCTTGAAGTCGCCGATGTCGGGCACGCGCACCTCGATGGTGGCGCTGGCTGCGGGTGCGGCCGCAGGCGCTTGCGTTTCGATAGCTGCCGCCGCAGGCGTGGCGGGCGCTGGAGCCGTTTTGGGCTCGGAAGCCAAGACAGCCGTTGCGGCCGCCTCGGCCGTTTCCAGCACGGCGATCACGCTGCCCTGCCTGACCTTGTCGCCGAGCTGGACCGTGATCTCCTTGACCACGCCGGCGTGGCTCGACGGGATTTCCATCGACGCCTTGTCGGACTCGACCGTGATGAGCGACTGTTCGGCCGCCACGCGGTCGCCTGCCTTGACCAGCAGTTCGATCACGCCGACTTCGTCGAAGTCGCCGATGTCGGGAACCTGGATGTTTACCAATGCCATGACTGTGTCTCCCGGGTCTTCAGGCGTGCAGGGGGTTGCTCTTCTCGGTGTGGATGCCGTACTTCTGGATGGCCTCGGCCACCTTCGCCAGGGGCAGCTTGCCCTCTTCGGCCAGGGCCTTGAGCGCAGCCACGGCGATGTAGTGGCGGTTGATCTCGAAGTGCTCGCGCAGCTTGCTGCGGAAGTCGCTGCGCCCGAAGCCGTCGGTGCCCAGCACCTTGTAGGCGCGGCTTGAACCGTCCTGATGGGGGGGAATGAAGGCGCGGATCTGCTCGGCGTAGTTCTTCATGTAGTCGGTCGATGCCACCACCGGGCCGCTGCGCTGGCCGAGCTGCTGCGCCACGAAGGGCACGCGCGGCGCCTCCAGCGGGTGCAGCAGGTTCCAGCGCTCGGCGTCCTGGCCGTCGCGGGTCAGCTCGTTGAAGCTCGGGCAGCTCCACACGTCAGCCTGCACGCCCCAGTCGGCGGCCAGCAGCTTCTGCGCCTCCAGGCTCTCGCGCAGGATGGTGCCGGAGCCCAGCAGCTGCACGCGCTTGTCGCCTTCAGCGCCGGGCTTGCACAGGTACATGCCCTTGATGATCTGCTCCTCGGTGCCGGGCGTGAGGCCGGGCATGGCGTAGTTCTCGTTCAGCAGGGTGATGTAGTAGAAGACGTTCTCCTGGCGCTCCACCATGCGCTTGAGGCCGTGGTGCATGATCACCGCCACCTCGTGCGCGAAGGTCGGGTCGTAGCTCACGCAGTTGGGGACGGTGCCGGCCAGGATGTGGCTGTGGCCGTCCTCGTGCTGCAGGCCCTCGCCGTTGAGCGTGGTGCGCCCCGAGGTGCCGCCCAGCAGGAAGCCGCGCGCCTGCATGTCGCCGGCGGCCCAGGCCAGGTCGCCGATGCGCTGGAAGCCGAACATCGAGTAGTAGACGAAGAACGGGATCATGATGCGGTTGTTCGTCGAGTACGACGTGGCCGCCGCGATCCACGAGCACATGCCGCCTGCCTCGTTGATGCCTTCCTGCAGAATCTGGCCGGCCTTGTCTTCCTTGTAGTACATCACCTGGTCCTTGTCGACCGGGGTGTAGAGCTGGCCCTTGGGGTTGTAGATGCCGATCTGGCGGAACAGCCCTTCCATGCCGAAGGTGCGCGCCTCATCCACCAGGATGGGCACCACGCGCGGGCCCAGGGCCTTGTCGCGCAGCAACTGCGTGAGGAAGCGCACGTAGGCCTGGGTGGTGGAGATCTCGCGCCCCTCGGCGGTGGGCTCCAGCACGGCCTTGAAGGTGTCGAGCGCCGGCACGGTGAAGCTTTCGTCGGCGTGCGTGCGGCGGTGCGGCAGGTAGCCGCCCAGGGCCTGGCGGCGCTCGTGCAGGTACTTCATCTCCGGCGTGTCGTCGGCAGGCTTGTAGTACGGGATGTGGGGCAGCTCGCTGTCGGGGATCGGGATGTTGAAGCGGTCGCGGATGTACTTGATGTCTTCGTCCGCGAGCTTCTTGGTCTGGTGCACGGTGTTCTTGCCCTCGCCGGCCTTGCCCATGCCGTAGCCCTTCACGGTCTTGACCAGCAGCACCGAGGGCTGGCCCTTGTGCGCGTTGGCGGCGTGGAAGGCTGCGTACACCTTGGCGGGCTCGTGGCCGCCGCGGCGCAGCTCGAACACCTCCTCGTCGGTCATGTGCTCCACCAGCTTGAGCGTCTCAGGGTACTTGCCGAAGAAGTGCTTGCGCACGTAGGCGCCGTCGTTGGCCTTCATGGCCTGGTAGTCGCCGTCCAGCGTTTCCATCATCAGTTGCTTGAGCTTGCCGCTCTTGTCGCGCGCCAGCAGTTCGTCCCAGCCGTAGCCCCACAGCAGCTTGATGACGTTCCAGCCGCTGCCGCGGAATTCGCCTTCGAGCTCCTGCACGATCTTGCCGTTGCCGCGCACCGGGCCGTCCAGGCGCTGCAGGTTGCAGTTGATGACGAAGACCAGGTTGTCAAGGTTCTCGCGCGCCGCCAGGCCGATGGCGCCGAGCGATTCGGGTTCGTCCATCTCGCCGTCGCCGCAGAACACCCAGACCTTGCGGTTCTCCGTATTGGCAATGCCGCGCGCGTGCAGGTATTTCAGGAAGCGCGCCTGGTAGATCGCCATCAGCGGGCCCAGGCCCATGCTGACGGTGGGGAACTGCCAGAACTCGGGCATCAGCTTGGGGTGCGGGTAGCTGGAAAGGCCCTTGCCGTCCACCTCCTGGCGGAAGTTGTCGAGCTGCTCCGCGGTCAGGCGCCCTTCGAGGAAGGCGCGGGCATAGATGCCGGGCGCGCTGTGGCCCTGGATGTAGAGCAGGTCGCCGCCGTGGTTCTCGCTCTCGGCGTGCCAGAAGTGGTTGAAGCCGGCGCCGAACATGCTGGCCACCGAGGCGAACGAGCCGATGTGGCCGCCCAGGTCGCCGCCGTCGGCGGGGTTCAGGCGGTTGGCGCGCACCACCATGGCCATGGCGTTCCAGCGCATGTAGGCGCGCAGGCGCTTCTCGATCTGGATGTTGCCGGGGCAGCGGGCTTCCTGCGTCGGCTCGATGGTGTTGACGTAGCCGGTGTTGGCCGAGAACGGCAGGTCGATGCTGTTCTGGCGCGCGTGCTCCAGCAGTTGCTCCAGCAGGAAGTGCGCGCGCTCCGGGCCTTCCTTCTCGATGACGGCGGACAGCGCCTCCATCCACTCGCGGGTTTCCTGCAGGTCCTGGTCGTATGCGCTCATGCCGTTGCCGGCCTGTGGGTCGGGTTGTACCGCCATGTCTTGTCTCCTAGGGGTGGGGATGGGTTGGCATCAGGTCAGGTTAGCCCGAGGGCGCACGCGCGCACCAGCGGGAAAACTTGCATGCGAGTTTCGCACAGATTTTTGAAATTTCAAATGACGCTATTTGATTTTGTATTATGGAATTTTGCTGCAACTGCACAAATCCAGCCAGGGCGCGGCATGGCGCTCCCCTACACTTGCGCCATGCAACCCACCCCCTTGGAAGCCGAGCCCGCGCCCGCCTCGCGCAGCCTGTGGCTGCGCTGGTGGCGCAGCCTCCCGCCCGTGCGCCAGGACCGCTTCGCCGCCCTGGCGCCGCTGGCGGCCGTGCTCATGTTCCTGGCCGCCATCCTCACGGCGTTCTGGTACCTGCGCATGGAAGAACTGGACCGCGAGCAGGAAGCCCTGCGGCGCGACGTGGAATATGCCCAGCAGCGCGTGCGCCTGCGCCTGCTGGAGCGCCAGGAGCAGCTCATGCGCGTGGCGCGCGACCTGTCCAACCGCGACCTCGACCGCAACGAATTCGCCAACCGCACCGAGGACCTGATCAGCCAGTATCCCGAGCTGCAGGCCATCACCTGGGTGGACGAACAGCGGCGCATCCGCGCCAGCCAGGCCGCGCCCACCGTGGCTAGCAGCCAGCTGCGCATGGCCGGCGAGGTGCTGCGCAACGGCGAGGCGGCCGAAATCTTCGGCCTGGTGCGCCAGCTACAGCAGCCGGTGTATTCCCAGCCCGTGGCGGCGCTGGGCGAGCCCGCGCCGCTGCTGCAGCTGCAGGTGCCGCTGGCGGCCCGGGGCCGGTTCAGCGGCGTGCTCATGGCCGAGTACTCGATCGACAGCCTGCTGCGCTACGGCACGCCCACGGAGGTGCTGGCGCGCTACGCCCTGACGCTGCTCGACGCCCACCGCCAGGTGCTGGCCGGCACGCCACTGACGCAGGACGGCCCGCTCCAGTGGTGGGCGCCCTGGCGCACGCGCACCAACGCCTACGAGGTCTCGGTCTCGCCCGTGGGCAACAGCCTGGTGCTGCGCGCACAGGCCTACCGCACGTCGCTGGGCGTGGTGGGCAGCGGCCTGTTCTGGCTCGTGGGCACCCTGAGCGCGATGACCTCCTGGCTGCTGATCGCCACCTGGCGCCACACGCGCCGGCGCATGCGCACGCAGGAGGCGCTGATCGCCGAGACCAACTTCCGCCGCGCCATGGAGAACTCCATCCTCACCGGCATGCGCGCGCTCGACCTGCAGGGGCGCATCACCTACGTGAACGCCGCCTTCTGCCAGATGACCGGCTGGAGCGAGGCCGAGCTGGTGGGGCAACTGCCGCCCTACTCCTACTGGCCCGAGTCGGACCACGAGAACCTGCACGCCAAGCTGCGCGAGGAGCTGTCGGGCAAGACCATTCCAGGCGGCTTCCAGGTGCGCGTGCGCAAGCGCAACGGCGCGCTGTTCGACGCGCGCCTGTACGTCTCGCCGCTGATCGACGCGCATGGCCAGCAGACGGGCTGGATGACCTCGATGACCGACATCACCGAGCCCAACCGCATCCGCGAGCAGCTCTCGGCCTCGCACGAGCGCTTCACCATCGTGCTGGAGGCGCTCGACGCCTCGGTGTCCGTCGCCCCCCTGGGCAGCCAGGAGCTGCTGTTCGCCAACAAGCTGTACCGCCAGTGGTTCGGCTCGCACACGGGCGGCCACCTGCAGCTCGTGGCGCAGGCCGGCGTGCTGCCCGGCAGCAGCGGCGACGGCGGCGAGGACGAAGACGGCCTGATGGGTCTGCCCACCGACAGCCTGACCAGCGCCAACGCGGAAAACGCCGAGATCTACCTGCCCGAGCTGAACAAGTGGCTCGAAGTGCGTTCGCGCTACCTGAGCTGGGTGGACGGGCGCCTGGCGCAGATGGTCATCGCCACCGACATCACGCCGCGGCGCCTGGCCGAGGAGCAGTCCGCGCGCCACGCCGAGCGCGCGCAGTCGGTGAGCCGCCTCATCACCATGGGCGAGATGGCCTCCAGCGTGGCGCACGAGCTGAACCAGCCGCTCACCGCCATCAGCAACTACTGCAACGGCATGATCTCGCGCGCCGAGAGCGGGCAACTGACGCAGGAAGCGCTGCTCACCGCGCTGCAGAAGACCAGCCACCAGGCCCTGCGCGCGGGGCAGATCATCCAGCGCATCCGCGCCTTCGTGAAGCGCAGCGAGCCCAACCGCCAGCGCTCCGACGTGGCCAGCATGGTCAACGAAGCCGTGGAGCTGGCCGACATCGAGCTGCGCCGCCACAACGTGCGCCTGCGCCACTACGTGGCCGCGCGCCTGCCGCCCGTGATGGCCGACACCATCCTGATCGAGCAGGTGCTGGTCAACCTGATGAAGAACGGCGCCGAGTCGATCGCGCAGGCACGGCGCCCGGCCCCTGACCGCAGTGTGGAATTGCGCGTGGTGCCCAAGCAGATCGAAGACCGCCCGGTGATCGAGTTCACCGTGCAGGACACGGGCCGCGGCCTGGCCCCGGAAGTGCTGGAGCGCCTGTTCGAGGCCTTTTTCTCGACCAAGAGCGAGGGCATGGGCATGGGCCTGAACCTGTGCCGCAGCATCGTCGAATCCCACCAGGGGCGCATGCGCGCGGAGAACCTCTACAATGGATCGGAGGTCGTCGGTTGCCGATTCTCCTTCTGGCTACCGCTGGATCAGCCTGCGGACGCCACTATAAATACCGTAGCAGAAGCAACGAAACCCTAGGACTGGCGCATGAGTTTGATTCCGAAAAAAGGCACTGTTTATGTAGTGGACGACGACGAGGCCGTCCGTGACTCCCTCCAGTGGCTACTGGAAGGCAAAGACTACCGGGTACGCTGCTTTGATTCGGCCGAATCCTTTCTGTCCCGCTACGACCCGCGCGAGGTCGCCTGCCTGATCGTCGACATCCGCATGGGCGGCATGACCGGCCTGGAGCTGCAGGACCGCCTGCTAGAGCGCAAGTCGCCGCTGCCCATCGTCTTCATCACCGGTCACGGCGACGTGCCCATGGCCGTGAACACCATGAAGAAGGGCGCGCTCGACTTCATCCAGAAGCCCTTCAACGAGGACGACCTGCTGGCCCTGGTCGAGCGCATGCTCGACCACGCGCGCGAAGCCTTCGCCGGCCACCAGCAGGCCGCCAACCGCGACGCGCTGCTGTCCAAGCTCACCGGGCGCGAGTCGCAGGTGCTGGAGCGCATCGTCGCCGGCCGCCTGAACAAGCAGATCGCCGACGACCTGGGCATCAGCATCAAGACCGTGGAGGCGCACCGCGCCAACATCATGGAAAAGCTCGGCGCCAACACCGTGGCCGACCTGCTCAAGATCGCCCTGGGCCCATCCGGCGCCAAGGCTTGAACTTCTGTTTTGATAGCTGCCAGCGCTTGCCTAGCAAGCGCTGCAGTGCTTTTTGACTGGTAATTTTCAAACATGACCGCCCAACTGATCGACGGCAACGCCCTCTCGCGCCAACTACGCGCCGAAGTCGCCACGCGCACCAGCGCCCTGAAAAGCCGCGGCATCACCCCCGGCCTTGCCGTGATCCTGGTGGGCGACAACCCGGCCAGCCAGGTGTACGTGCGCAACAAGGTCAAGGCCTGCGAGGACGTGGGCTTTCACTCGGTGCTGGAAAAGTACGAGGCCACGCTGACCGAGGCCGAACTGCTCGCGCGCGTCGAGGCGCTGAACAACGACCCGGCCATCCACGGCATCCTGGTGCAGTTGCCGCTGCCCGCGCACATCGACGGCCACAAGGTCATCGAAGCCATCTCGCCGCTCAAGGACGTGGACGGCTTCCACGTCGCCAGCGCTGGCGCGCTGATGGTGGGCGAGGTCGGCTTCAAGGCCTGCACGCCCTACGGCTGCATGAAGATGCTCGAATCCATCGGCATGAAGGACCTGCGCGGCAAACACGCCGTGGTCATCGGCCGCAGCAACATCGTCGGCAAGCCCATGGCGATGATGCTGCTGGCGCAGAACGCCACCGTCACCATCACCCACAGTGGCACCGCCGACCTCGCCGCCATGACGCGCCAGGCCGACATCGTGGTCGCCGCCGTGGGCAAGCGCAATGTGCTCACGGCGGACATGTGCAAGCCCGGCGCCGTGGTCATCGACGTGGGCATGAACCGCAACGACGAAGGCAAGCTCTGCGGCGACGTGGATTTCGACGACGTGAAGCAAGTGGCCGGGTACATCACTCCCGTGCCCGGCGGCGTCGGCCCCATGACCATCACCATGCTGCTGGTCAACACGCTCGAAGCCGCCGAGCGGCTGGCGGCTTGAACCTTTTCCGTGGCGCCACCATCTGACTGCGCATGAGCAACCCTCTCCTCGATTTCCAAGATCTGCCGCTGTTCGACCGCATCGCCCCGGACGATGTGGCTCCGGCGGTGGACGCCCTGCTGGCCGCTGCCAACGCCGCGCTGGAGCGCGTCACCGCGCCGGACTTTCCGGCCGACTGGAACGCCATCGCCCGTGAGCTCGACGTGGCCACCGAGCGGCTGGGCCGCTCCTGGGGCGCCGTCAGCCACCTCAACAGCGTGGCCGACACGCCCGCGCTGCGCGCCGCCTACAACGAGGCTCTGCCCCGGGTCACCGAGTTCTGGACGCGCCTGTCCTCGGACGAGCGCCTGTACGCCAAGTACAAGGCCATTGCCCCCGCCACGCTCAACGGCGAGCAGCGCCAGGCGCTGCACAACGCAGTGCGCAACTTCGTGCTCTCCGGCGCCGAGCTGCAGGGCGCGGCCAAGGAGCGCTTCGCCCAGATCCAGGAGCGCCAGGCCGAGCTGAGCCAGAAGTTCAGCGAAAACGCGCTCGACGCCACCGACGGCTACGCCTACTACGCCAGCGCGGCCGAAATCGCCGGTCTGCCCGCCGACGTGGCCCAGGCCGCGCGCGCCGCCGCCGAGGCCGACGGCCAGGACGGCTACAAGCTGACGCTGAAAATGCCAAGCTACCTGCCAGTGATGCAGTTCGCCGACCACGCCGCGCTGCGCGAGCGCCTGTACCGCGCCTACGTGACACGCGCGTCCGACCAGGCCGAGGGCGAGGCCCGGCGCTTCGACAACACGGCGCTGATCCAGGAAATCCTCGCCTTGCGCCAGGAAGAAGCGAAGCTGCTCGGCTACGCCAATTTCGCCGAGGTGTCCCTGGTGCCGAAGATGGCGCAGTCGCCCGCCCAGGTCATCGCCTTCCTGCGCGACCTGGCGCGCCGCGCCCGCCCCTACGCCGAGCGCGACGTGGCGGACGCGCGCGCCTTCGCCGCCGAGCACCTGGGCATCATCGACCCACAGGCCTGGGACTGGCCCTACATCTCCGAAAAGCTCAAGGAAGCGCGCTACGCCTTCAGCGAGCAGGAGGTCAAGCAGTACTTCACCGCGCCCAAGGTGCTGGCGGGCCTGTTCAAGATCGTCGAGACCCTGTTCGACGTCGCCATCCGCCCCGACGCCGCCCCAGCGTGGCACCCCGCCGTGGCGTTCTACCGCATCGAGCGCGGCAATCAGTTGCTGGGCCAGTTCTACCTCGACCAGCCCGCGCGCGCCGGCAAGCGCGGCGGCGCCTGGATGGACGACGTGCGCACGCGCTGGCTGCGCCCCGACACCGGCGCGCTGCAAACGCCCGTGGCGCACCTGGTGTGCAACTTCGCCGAGGGCGTCGATGGCAAGACCGCGCTGCTGACGCACGACGACGTGATCACGCTGTTCCACGAATTCGGCCACGGCCTGCACCACATGCTCACGCAAGTGAGCGAGCGCGACGTGTCCGGCATCGGCGGCGTGGAATGGGACGCCGTGGAACTGCCCAGCCAGTTCATGGAGAACTTCTGCTGGGAATGGGACACGCTCAGGCACATGACGGCCCACGTTCATACTGCCGAGCCGCTGCCGCGCGCGCTCTATGACAAGATGATCGCGGCCAAGAACTTCCAGAGCGGCCTGGCGACGCTGCGCCAGATCGAGTTCGCGCTGTTCGACATGCTGCTGCACACCGAGCATGACCCTGCGCAGGACGTCATGCCCCTGCTGTGGCGCGTGCGCGAGGAAGTGGCGGTGCTGCAGCCACCCGCGTTCAGCCGCACGCCGCACACGTTCAGCCACATCTTCGCGGGCGGCTACGCGGCGGGCTACTACAGCTACAAGTGGGCCGAGGTGCTCTCGGCCGACGCCTATGCTGCCTTCGAGGAAACGGTGCGCCCCGACGGTACGCCCGACCCGGCCACCGGCCGCCGCTACCGCGAGGCCATCCTCGAAGCTGGCGGCAGCCGCCCGGCCATGGAATCGTTCAAGGCCTTCCGGGGCCGCGAGCCTACACTGGATGCCCTGCTGCGCCACCAAGGCATGGCGGGCTGAACGCAGCGCAGAGAGGACCACCCCATGATGCACATCTCCTTCCCCCTGGCGGCCATGCTGGCCGCGTCGGCGCTGGCCGGCACGGCGGCGCAGGCCCAGGTCTATCGCATCGTCGGCCCGGATGGCAAGGTCACGTTCTCCGACCGCGCCCCGGACACGCAACTGGCCCCGACGGCCACGCGCGGCGGCGGCGCGCCGGCGGCGGACGCGGGCCTGCCCTACGAGCTGCGCCAGGTGGCCACGCGCTATCCAGTCACGCTTTACACCAGCAACGACTGCCAGCCCTGCAACAGCGCGCGCAACCTGCTCATCGGCCGGGGCGTGCCGTTCAGCGAACGCACCATCACGACCGGCGAGGACGTCGAAGCCTTCAAGCGCATCTCGGGTGGCACCAGCCTGCCGTTCGGCACCATCGGCGGCCAGCAGTTGCAAGGCTTCTCCGACGCCGAATGGACGCAATACCTCGACCTGGCCGGCTACCCCAAGCAGTCGCAACTACCTGCCAACTACCGCCGCCCGGCGGCAGCACCGCTGGTCGCTGTCGTGGAGAAAAAGGCCCCCGCGCCTGCACCGGAAGCAGTGCCCCGACCTGCGCCCGCACCGGCTGCGCCATCGGCAACACCCACCAATCCCGCAGGTATCGTCTTCTGAAAAAAGCGCTTCACTGACACACAGGAAAGCGGTTCAGAAACTCACTGCAGAAGATCCATGCAACCACTGCACAAACTCAACGCGGGATGTGGCCGCAACATCATGCCTGGCTGGATCAATCTGGACAGCTTTGCATTGCCGGGAGTGGACATCACTGCCGATCTCAATGCATGCGCCACGACCGCGCTGCCACTCGCGGACGGCAGCGTGTCGGAGTTTCTACTCTCGCATGTACTGGAGCACATTCCCAACGTGCTGCCGATGATGCAGGAACTGCATCGCGTGGCCTGCCCTGACGCTCGCATGACGGTGCGCGTGCCCTACGGATCGAGCGATGATGCATTTGAAGACCCTACGCACGTACGGCAAATTTTCTGCGGCTCCTTTGGCTATTTCTCGCAGCCTTACTACTGGCGAGCGGACTATGGGTACCGGGGAGACTGGATCACAGAACGCATTGAGCTCAGCATTGCTGCCCGGTTTCGCCACTTGGAACAGGCACAAATCTGGGAATGCATCCAAAGCCACCGCAATGTAGTGGTTGAGATGGTGGCGACGTTGCGTGCGATCAAGCCGATCCGGGAGCCTCTGCGCGAGTTGCAGCAAGCTCCCCAGATCGTGCTTCTATAGGCTTCAGTACTCGAGCACCCGCACGCCCTGGGCCGTGCCCAGCAGGCACACGCTGGCCTTCTGGTGCGCGAACACGCCCACCGTCACCACGCCGGGCCACTGGTTCACCTCGCTCTCGAAGGCCAGCGGATCGCTCACGGTGAGGCCGCGCACGTCCAGGATGTGCTGGCCGTTGTCGGTGACGAGCGGCTGGCCGTCCTTCAGGCGCAGCGTGGCCTCGCCGCCCAGGGCCTTGAAGCGGCGCGCGATCTGCGTGGCGGCCATGGGGATCACCTCCACCGGCAGCGGAAAGCGGCCCAGCGCATCGACCAGCTTGGACTCATCCGCGATGCACACGAAGCGCTGCGCCAGCGCCGCGACGATCTTCTCGCGCGTGAGCGCCGCGCCGCCTCCCTTGACCATGTAGCCATGGCCGTCGATCTCGTCGGCGCCGTCGATATAGACCGACAGGCCCGGCACCGCATTGGCGTCGAACACGGGAATCCCCAGTGCCTGCAGGCGCTCGGTGCTGGCCACGGAGCTGGACACCGCGCCCTTGATCTGCCCTTTCATCGCGGCCAGGGCGTCGATGAACTTGTTGACCGTAGAGCCCGTGCCCACGCCGACGATCTCTCCGGGCACCACGTAGCGCAGCGCGGCCTGGCCTACCAGGGCCTTGAGTTCGTCTTGGGACAGGGAGGAAGAGGATGCAGGTGTCGTCATGGGGGAGAATCGCGGCAAAGTTTTGAATTATCTCCATGTCCCTGATTCCTTACGCCCTCACTCGCCCTCTTCTCTTCGGCATGGATGCCGAGGCCGCGCACGACCTCACCATGGACATGCTGGCGCGCGGCCAGCGCACGCCGCTGCAATGGGCCTGGTGTAACGAAACCGTGCAAGACCCCATCCAGCTCGCGGGCCTGGCCTTTCCGAACCGCGTGGGCCTGGCGGCGGGCCTGGACAAGAACGCGCGCTGCATCGACGCGCTGGGCGCGATGGGCTTCGGCTTCGTCGAGGTGGGTACCGTGACCCCCAGGCCCCAGCCCGGCAACCCCAAGCCACGCATGTTCCGCCTGCCCGAGCGCCAGGCGCTGATCAACCGTTTTGGCTTCAACAACGACGGGCTGGAGGCCTTCCTGCGCAATGTGCAGCAGGCGCGCTTTCGCACGGCGGCGCGCCAGCACCCCATGCTGCTGGGCCTGAACATCGGCAAGAACGCAACGACGCCCATCGAGGATGCCACCCGGGACTACCTGACCTGCCTGGATGGCGTGTACCCGCATGCCGATTACGTGACCGTGAACATCAGCTCGCCCAACACGCAGAATCTGCGCGCGCTGCAAAGCGATGCCGCGCTTGACGCCCTGCTTGCCGCAATCGCCGAACGGCGCGAAACCCTGGCCGCGCAGCAGGGGCGGCGCGTTCCGGTGTTCGTGAAAATCGCGCCGGACCTGCAGGACGATCAAGTGGCCGTGATCGCCGCCACGCTGCAGCGCCATGGCATGGATGGCGTGATCGCCACCAACACCACCATCGGCCGCGAGGCCGTCAAGGGCCTGCGCCACGCGGAAGAAGCAGGTGGACTCAGCGGCGCGCCGGTCTACGAGGCCAGCAACCGCGTGATTGCCCAACTGCGCGCAGCCCTCGGCCAGGGGTTCCCGATCATCGGGGTCGGCGGCATCCTGAGCGCAAAAGACGCCGTGGGCAAGATCCGCGCCGGCGCCGACGTGGTGCAGATCTACACCGGGCTGGTGTACCAGGGGCCGGCCCTGGTGGCACAGGCGGCGCGGGCCATCCAGAAGATGGCCAAGCGCTGAGAGGCTGGAGCCACCTGCCGCCGTCAGCGGCGGCTGCGCAGCAGCAAAGGCAGCAGCACACCGGCCCAGCGCACCAGCCGGCGCGGCCCTGCGGCCATCGCCACCGCGGCGGCCGCGCTCGCCGTCATGCCAGGGTGCTCGCGCGCGAAGAGCACGGCCTTAGCCAACAAGGGCATGTCGGCCGGCGCACCTGTGTCCGCCACCGCCTGGGCCGCGGCCTGCTCATGGGCCGCACGGCGTGCGCGCAGGCGCTCGCGCTGGGCAGCAATGCGCTCCAGCACCGCCTGCTGCTCGGGCGTGGGCGTGATGGGAGGAGGTACGAACGAATGGCTCACAACCGCTCCTTGCAACTCTGCCAGTCCTGCCCCAGCTCGCGCCGGGTCAACGCGAAGCCCTGGCCCACCTGGCGCAACACGGAAAGCAATGCAGCGAGCGCGGCCACCCAGGCCAGGAGCCACGCGACGGCCAGCCCCCAGGCCACTGCCATGCGCTGTGGCGTATCCCAGAACTGGGCGAGCAGCGCCAGCGACAGCAGCAGCAGCGCCACCACCGTCAACCCTCCCACGGCCAGTGTGAGCAACAGCGCGTGCAGCAGGTGGTGCTTTTGATCGCGCCACTCCAGCCGGGCCAAGGCCACGCGGTCATCGAAGGCAATGGCGCCCTCAATGACGGCGGCCTGCCAGCGCGCACGCAAGGCATCCAGCCCCAGCAGCGACAGCCAGTTCATGCGCGCGCCATCTTTGCCTCGGTCCGCACGGGGAGCGCCGCTCAACGGCGTGCCAGCAGGAAGCCCACCAGGGCCCCCACGGCCAGCGCGGCGCCTGCGACGCGCCAGGGCTCGTCGTGGGCATAGCGGTCGGCGGCCTGGGCTGCTTCCTTGGCCTGGCGTGCTGCCTCCTGGGCCGCGCGCACGGCGGAATCGCGCACCGTGGACATGCCGTCGTCAATACGCTGGCGCAGCAGCTTGATTTCGGGAATGGTGTCGAGGTCCTTGTTCGCCAGCAGGCCACGCAGGTCGCTCACCAGCTTTTCCAGTTCGGTCTGCGCGGTGGATACGGTATCGGTAACAGAAGCAGTCATAGCAGCCTTTCATAGCAGGAAACCCAATGAATGCGCGCCATGCAGCATGGTCGCGCTGCGTCCACGCCATCTTAGCAGTGCATCGGCGGCGTGGTTGCATACGCCGGTAATGTTGCCCTGCTACCGCGCCACTGCGGCGTCTCCGGAAGGGGCCGGGATACCGTGCCCGGGAGCACCCGTATGGGATGAAAAGCGCGGCAAAGGCAATACAGTCAAGCGCCAGGCGCTCCTTAAAAAAGAGCAAACATCAAAGCGGACGGGGCCCTGGCGTACATGCTTTGCTTTCTTGGCGCATACAGGCGACTGAATGGCGAGGTTTTTTGTATCCAACTGTGGCTTGCCGCTACATTTGGCAAGGTCGCCATCTTCCGTACTCCATGCCACTGCACCCCAGCCACCAGCCCGAAGCACGCCGTGCGCTGCGTACGGTTCTCATCCTGGTCGCCCTGCTGCCAGTGATTCTGCTGGCCCCCTTGTCCACGCCATACAGCGGCACGGCCAGCTACCTGCCGCTGCACATGGCACTGGAGACCCTGGCCATCGCCGTCACCGCGCTGGTCTTTGGCGTAGTGTGGAGCCTGCGCCGCGAGCGGCTGCCGTACAACGCCCTGCTGCTGGCCTGCGCCTTCCTTGGAGTGGGGCTGCTCGATTTTTCGCACATGCTCTCGTACGCGGGCATGCCGGACTTCATCACGCCCAGCTCCCCGGAGAAAGCCATCCAGTTCTGGTTGAGCGCACGGCTGCTGGGTGCCCTGGCGCTGCTGGCAATCGCCCTGCCGGGGGGCACGCGCGACACGCCGTGGCCCACCTGGGCCGTGCTGTCCACGGTTCTGGCCCTGGTGGCGGCGCTGCACGCGCTGTTTTTCATCTACCCGCAGGTGCTGCCGCGCACCTTCGTGCCGGGCCAAGGGCTGACGGCGTTCAAGATCGGCTTCGAGTACGCGCTGATTGCCCTCAACCTGATCGCCGCCGCGCTCCTGCTGCGCCGCATGCGGCAGCCGCGCAGCTTTAACGCCAGCGGCCTGTTCGCCGCGGCCTGCACGATGGCCATGAGCGAGTTCTTCTTCACGCGCTACGCCGGCGTCACCGACGCCTGCAACCTCGCCGGCCACGTCTACAAGGTGCTGGCATATGCCTTCCTGTACCGCGCGATATTCGTCGAGGCCGTGCAGCGCCCCTACACCTTGCTGCACGATTCTCGCAGGCAGTTGGCGGCAACGCTCGACGCGCTTCCGGATCTCCTGCTGGTGATGGATGCGCAGGGCCGCTACCTGGAAGTGCATGCGGCCCGCGCCGGCGATCTGACCGCGCCCGCCGAGCAGTTGCGCGGGCGCACCGTGCATGAAACCCTTCCCGCCAAGGCGGCCGACACCCTGCTGGCGGCCATTGCACAGGCGCGCGAGCAGGGGAGTTCACGCGGCAAGGTCATCGAGCTGGCGCTCGGAACGGAGAAAAAGGCCTGGTTCGAGCTCTCCGTGGCGCGCAAGGCCGCCCAGCCGGGCGAGGACGAGCACTTCATCATCATCTCGCGCAACATCACGGACCGGCAGGACGCCGAACAGACCCTGCGCAAGTTGTCCCTGGTCGTGGAGCAGAGCCCCATTTCACTGGTCATCACCGACCTGCATGCGCGCATCGAGTACGTCAACGCGGCCTTCACCCGCACCAGCGGCTACGGCGCGCACGAGGCCCTGGGGCAGAACCCGCGCATCCTGCAGTCGGGCAAGACGCCGGCATCGACCTACCAGGCCATGTGGGCCCAGTTGACCCAGGGCAAGCCGTGGCAGGGCGAGATCATCAACCGCAACAAGGCGGGCCAGGAGTACGTCGAGTCGGTGCTGATCTACCCCGTGCGCGATAACGCTGGGCAGGTCACGCACTATCTCGCCCACAAGGAAGACATCACCGAGAAGAAACGCACGGCCGCGCGCATCCAGCAGCTTTCGCGGCACGACCAGCTCACTGGGCTGCCCAACCGCAGCCTGCTGCACGAGCATTTCCGCCACGCCACCGCCAGCCGGCAGACCCTGGCCGTGCTGTGGATCGACCTGGACAACTTCAAGGACGTGAACGACTCCCTGGGCCACAGCATGGGCGACATGCTGCTGCTGGAGATGACGCGCCGCCTGCGCACCAGCCTCCAGGCCCAGGACATCCTGTCGCGCCACGCCGGGGACGATTTCATCGCCCTGCTGCCCGCCAGCAGCCAGCACGCCGCCGCCGCGATGGCCGAGGAGCTGCTCGCCACCCTGTCCCAGCCGGTGCAACTGGCGGGGCAGGAGGTCTCGTGCACGGCCTCCATCGGCATCGCGCTCTACCCCACCGACGCCGAACCGTTCGAGGCCCTGCTGCACAAGGCCGAAACCGCCATGTACCGCGTGAAGGAGGACGGCCGCAACAGCTACTGCTTCTTCACCCCCGCCATGCAGGAGCGCTCGGCGCGCATCCTGGCGCTGGGCCACGCGCTCAAGCAGGCGCAGCAGCGCGGCGAGTTGCACCTGGTGTACCAGCCGCAGATGTCGCTCGTGGACGACCGCATCGTCGGCGCCGAAGCGCTGCTGCGCTGGAACTCGCCGCAGTGGGGCGCCGTCTCGCCCGGGGAATTCATCCCCATCGCCGAGGCCAACGGACTCATCGTCGCCATCGGCGAATGGGTGCTGCGCAGCGTGCTGGCGCAACTGCGCGCCTGGATCGACCAGGGCCTGGCGCCCGTCACGGTGGCCGTCAACCTCTCGGCGGTGCAGTTCAACCAGCCCGACCTGCCCGAGCTCGTGGGCCGCCTGCTCGAAGAAGCGGGCGTGCCGCCCTCCTGCCTGGAGCTGGAACTGACCGAAGCCATGGCCATGAAGAACCCCGAGGCGGCGGCGCAGCAGATGCGGGAACTCAACCAGCGCGGCATCCGGCTGTCGATCGATGATTTCGGCACGGGCTACTCGTCCCTGAGCTACCTGAAACGCTTTCGCATCCACAAGCTCAAGATCGACCAGTCGTTCGTGCGCGACATCGGCAGCGATGCCGACGACCAGGCGATCGCGACCGCCATCGTGCAGTTGGCACACAGCCTGGGCCTGTCCACCATCGCCGAAGGCGTGGAGACGGCCGAGCAACTGGCCTGCCTGCGCTACCGCGGCTGCGACGAAATCCAGGGCTACTACTTCAGCCGCCCGCTGCCGCCAGCGCAGTTCGAACAGTTCGTGCGTGCCCGGGCTGTCACATCGGCCCAGGTGTGACGAAGGCGCCGAGACAGCAAAAAAGAAGGGCCTGGAAAATCCAGGCCCTTCTTGGTTTGGTGGGTGATACATGGATCGAACATGTGACCCCTGCCGTGTGAAGGCAGTGCTCTACCGCTGAGCTAATCACCCCTGAAGCCGCTACCTCGCAATGGCCACTTCATGGAAACAATGGTGGGTGATACATGGATCGAACATGTGACCCCTGCCGTGTGAAGGCAGTGCTCTACCGCTGAGCTAATCACCCGTTGCCGTAAACATTGCGTTTGCGACAGCCCTCTATTATGGCACAGCTTTTTCGCTACCCTCGAAAGCGCGCCAAATTGTTTTGCCGCCGCTGGCCTTGTCGATCTGCGCCAGCACATCCTCGTGCGCCGCCTGCTCCTGCGCATTGGCGCGCAGCACCGGCAGCTGGAAGCCGCGCAGGTCGATGTGCGCGGCCTGCAGGCCCGGGGTGCCGCTGTCCGGCGCGTCGTCCATCATCAGCAGCGCATCCTGCCCGCGCGTGAGGTTGATGTAGACGTCGGCGAGCAGCTCGGCATCGAGCAAGGCGCCGTGCAGCGTACGGCCGGAATTGTCCACGTCCAGGCGGTCGCACAGCGCATCGAGCGAGTTGCGCTTGCCCGGGAACATCTCCTTGGCCATGGCCAGGGTGTCGACGATGCCGCTCACGTAGGTGGCGAACGGCGGCCGCCCGAGCCGCTCCAGCTCCTTGTTGATGAAGCCGACGTCGAACGCCGCGTTGTGGATGATGATCTCGGCGCCCTGCATGAAGTCCAGGATCTGGTCCGCCACCTCGGCAAACTTGGGCTTGTCGCGCAGGAACGCGGTGGTCAGCCCGTGCACGCGCAGCGCGTCCTCGTGGCTGTCGCGCTCGGGGTTGATGTACAGGTGCAGGTGGTTGCCGGTGAGCTTGCGGCCCACCAGCTCGACGCAGCCGATCTCGATGATGCGGTCGCCGTTTTCGGCCGACAGGCCGGTGGTTTCCGTATCGAAGACGATTTGGCGGCCCATGCGGCCTGGCGCTGCACGCATCAGTGGTTTTCCTTGGCGTGGTTGATCGAGTACTTGGGAATCTCCACCGTCAGGTCCTTCTGCGCCACGATGGCCTGGCACGACAGGCGCGACTGCGGCGTCAGGCCCCAGGCGCGGTCGAGCAGATCCTCCTCCTCTTCCTCGGCCTCGTTGAGCGAGGCCAGCCCTTCGCGCACGATGACGTGGCAGGTGGTGCAGGCGCAGCTCATGTCGCAGGCATGCTCGATCTTGATGCCGTTGTCGAGCAGCGCTTCGCAGATCGAGGTGCCGGCGGGCGCGGCGATCTCCGCGCCCTCGGGGCAGTACTCGGCATGGGGCAGGACTTTGATGGTCGGCATGTGGGGGAATTCGGTTCGTTAGAAGGATTGCACGCTCTTGCCCGCCAGCGCGTCGCGGATGCCGCGGTTCATGCGCTGGGCGGCGAACGCCTCGGTGCCCTGGGCCAGGGCTTCGGTGGCGGCTTCGATGGCGGCGGCGTCCTGCGCCTCCAGCACGGCGCGCACGGCCTGCATCAGGGTGCCGATGGCGGTGCGCTCGCCCGCCTCCAGCAGGTCGCCGTCGGCGTCGAGCGCGCTTTGCGTGGCCAGCAGCATGCGCTGGGCGTCCACGCGGGCCTCGACCACGGCGCGCGCCTGCATGTCGTCCTGCGCGGTGGCGAAGCCCTCCTGCAGCATGCGCGCGATCTGCGCGTCCGACAGGCCGTAGGACGGCTTGACGTTGATATGTGCCTCCACGCCGCTGGTCAGCTCCTTGGCACCCACGGACAGCAGCCCGTCGGCGTCGATGGTGAAGGTGACGCGGATGCGCGCCGCGCCCGCCGCCATGGGTGGAATGCCGCGCAGCTCGAAGCGCGCGAGGCTGCGGCAGTCCTGCACCAGGTCGCGCTCGCCCTGCACCACGTGGATGGCCAGCGCGGTCTGGCCGTCCTGGTAGGTGGTGAAGTCCTGCGCGCGCGCGGTGGGAATGGTTTCGTTGCGCGCCACGATGCGCTCGACCAGCCCGCCCATGGTCTCGATGCCGAGCGACAGCGGAATCACGTCGAGCAGCAGCAGGTCGCCCGCCCCGCCCTCATCGCTTCGGTTGCCCGCGAGCTGGTTGGCCTGGATGGCGGCGCCTAGGGCCACCACTTCGTCGGGGTTCAGGTTGGTCAGCGGCGTGCGGCCGAAGAATTCGCCCACGGCGCGCTGGATCTGCGGCATGCGCGTGGAGCCGCCGACCATGACCACGCCCTGCACTTCGTCCTTGGTGAGCTGGGCATCGCGCAGCGCGCGGCGCACGGCGGCCAGCGAGCGCTGGGTGAGCGCCTCCGTGGCGGCCTCGAAATCCGTACGGGATACATCAAATTGCACACCATCGCCCGCCAGGTAAGCGCTGAAAGCTACCATTTCAGTAGCAGTCAGCGCCTCCTTGCAGGCCCGCGCGGCCATGCGCGCGGCGGCCTTGTCAGCGGGGGTGTCGGCGCTGCGGCCCAGGCGCTGCAGCACCCAGTCGGCCAGGGCGGCGTCGTAGTCGTCGCCGCCCAGGGCCGAGTCGCCGCCGGTAGCAATGACCTCGAACACGCCCTGCGTCAAGCGCAGGATGGAGATGTCGAACGTGCCGCCGCCCAGGTCGTACACCGCGTAGACGCCCTCGGCGGCGTTATCCAGGCCGTAGGCGATGGCGGCCGCCGTGGGTTCGTTGATGAGGCGCAGCAGGTGGATGCCGGCGAACCGGGCCGCGTCCTTGGTGGCCTGGCGCTGCGCGTCGTCGAAATACGCGGGCACGGTGATGACGGCGCCGTACAGGTCGGCGTCGAAGCTGTCCTCGGCGCGCTGGCGCAGCGTGGCCAGGATCTCGGCGCTGACCTCCACCGGCGACTTCACGCCATCCGCCGTGGCGAGGCCGACCATGCCGCCCTGCCCGCTTTCCTGCACGAAGTCGTAGGGCAGCTTGTCGGCGCCGGCGATGTCGGCCAGCGCACGCCCCATGAAGCGTTTGGCCGAGGCCACGGTGTTGCGCGCGTCCTGCGCCTGGGCCCGCACGGCCTCGTGGCCGATCTGGCGGCCGCCGCCCTGCAGGTAGCGCACCACCGAGGGCAGCAGCAAGCGGCCCTGGGCATCGGGCAGGCATTCGGCCACGCCGCTCTTCACGGCAGCCACCAGGGAATGCGTGGTGCCCAGGTCAATGCCGACCGCGATGCGCCGCTGGTGCGGGTCGGGGGACTGGCCGGGCTCGGAAATCTGCAAAAGCGCCATGGAATCTCGGAAGGGGTGAAAAGGAAAGGCAACCCGTTATTGTCCCAGTTGCTCCCGGCGGCGATCGACATCCTGCGCAAATCGCGCAAGGAACATGAGGGCTCTGACCTGCTGGGCAGCGCCCGCCCAGTCCTGCTGGCCGTCGATCAGCGCGCCCACGCGCGCCAGCGCGGCGGCGCGCGCCTGCTGCACCTCGTCGTCGAGCGCGTCGATGGCCGCCGCGCCGCCGGCCTCCTCCAGCGCCTCGCGCCACGCCATCTGCTGCATCAGGAAGGCGGCGGGCATGGCGGTGTTGTCCTCGGCGCGGATGGGCGCGCCGTGCAGTTCGCACAGGTAGGCCGCGCGCTTGAGCGGGTCCTTGAGGCGCTGGTAGGCCTCGTTGATGCGCACCGACCACTGCATGGCCACGCGCTGGGCCGCGGCGCCCTCGGCGGCGAAGCGGTCGGGGTGCGCCTGGCGCTGCAGGTCCTTCCAGCGCACGTCCAACTGGGCGCGCTCCTGCGCGAAGCGGCGCGGCACGCCGAAGAGTTCAAAGTCGTCGGATTGCAACTGCATGGTGAAGCTATGCTCTGGAAAAGTGAGCTGCCAGCGCTTGTCTGACAAGGGTTTCCGTATCTTTCAATGCGAGAACCCTTGCCAATCAAGCGCTGCCAGCTATCGTTTTTGATGCCCTGCCCCGCGCTCCGGCAGAAAAAAACCGCCGGCAGGGCGTGCGGGCGGTCGGTGGTGCCAGGGCGCGGCGTGATCCGCCGCTCAGACGCGGAAGCTCTCCCCGCAGCCGCAGCGGTCGCGCTCGTTCGGGTTGTTGAACTTGAAGCCCTCGTTCAGCCCTTCGCGCACGAAATCCAGCTCGGTGCCGTCGATGTAGGCCAGGCTCTTGGGATCGATCAGCACCTTCACCCCGTGGTTCTCGAACACGATGTCCTCGGGCGCCGCCTCGTCCACGTACTCCAGCTTGTACGCCAGGCCGGAGCAGCCCGTGGTCTTGACGCCCAGGCGCACGCCCAGGCCCTTGCCGCGCCGGCCCAGGTAGCGGGTCACATGCCGTGCCGCAGCTTCCGTCAGCGTGATGGCCATGGCGCTCACACGGCCTCGGCGGCGGCAGCGGCGCCGTGCTTGGCCTTGTAGTCGTTCACCGCCGCCTTGATGGCGTCTTCCGCCAGGATGGAGCAGTGGATCTTCACCGGCGGCAGCGCCAGTTCCTCGGCGATGGCGCTGTTCTTGATCTGTGCCGCTTCGTCCAGCGTCTTGCCCTTGACCCATTCGGTCACGAGCGACGAGGAAGCGATGGCGGAGCCGCAGCCGTAGGTCTTGAAGCGCGCGTCCTCGATGACGCCGGTGTCGGGGTTCACCTTGATCTGCAGCTTCATCACGTCGCCGCAGGCCGGGGCGCCCACCATGCCGGTGCCCACGGTGTCGTCGCCTTTTTCAAAAGAGCCCACGTTGCGGGGGTTCTCGTAATGGTCGATCACTTTGTCGGAGTAAGCCATGTCGGTTCCTTTGGATTCTGGTCAGTGCGCTGCCCACTGGATGGTGCTGAGGTCCACGCCATCCTGGTACATCTCCCACAGCGGGCTGAGCGCGCGCAGCTTGGCGACGTTTTCGCGGATGGTGGCGACGGCGTAGTCGATCTCTTCCTCGGTCGTGAAGCGGCCGATGGTCATGCGCAGGCTGCTGTGCGCCAGTTCGTCGCTGCGGCCCAGGGCGCGCAGCACGTAGCTGGGCTCCAGGCTGGCCGAGGTGCAGGCCGAGCCGCTGGAGACGGCCAGGCCCTTGATGCCCATGATCAGCGATTCGCCTTCGACGAAGTTGAAGCTCATGTTCAGGTTCTGCGGCACGCGGTGCTCCATGCTGCCGTTGATGAACACCTGTTCAATGTCCTTCAGGCCGTCCAGCAGGCGCTGCTGCAGGGCGCGCGCCTTGGCGTTCACCTCGTTCATTTCGAGCTTGATGAGGCGGAAGGCCTCGCCCATGCCCACGATCTGGTGCGTGGGCAGCGTGCCCGAACGCATGCCGCGCTCATGGCCACCGCCGTGGATCTGCGCCTCCAGGCGCACGCGCGGCTTGCGGCGCACGTACAGCGCGCCCACGCCCTTGGGGCCGTAGGTCTTGTGCGCGGTCATGCTCATCAGGTCGATGGGCAGGGCCTTCATGTCGATCTCGACGCGGCCCGTGGCCTGCGCGGCATCGACGTGGAACAGGATGCCCTTTTCACGGCAGAGGGCGCCGATGGTGGGGATGTCCTGGATCACGCCGATCTCGTTATTCACGAACAGCACGCTGACCAGGATGGTGTCGGGGCGGATCGCGGCCTTGAACGCGTCGCGGTCGAGCAGGCCGTCTTCCTTGACGTCCATGTAGGTCACCTCGAAGCCCTGGCGCTCCAGCTCGCGCATGGTGTCGAGCACGGCCTTGTGCTCGGTCTTGAGCGTGATGAGGTGCTTGCCCTTGCCCTGGTAGAAATGGGCCGCACCCTTCAGCGCAAGGTTGATGGATTCGGTGGCGCCGCTGGTCCACACGATCTCGCGCGGGTCGGCCCCGATCAGGTCGGCCACCTGGCCGCGTGCCTGCTCGATGGCTTCCTCGGCTTCCCAGCCCCAGGCGTGGCTGCGCGAGGCGGCGTTGCCGAAGTGCTCACGCAACCAGGGGATCATGGCATCGACCACCCGGGGGTCAACCGGGGTGGTGGCGCCGTAGTCAAGGTAAATCGGAAAATGGGGTGTCATATCCATGGCTGGCTCTATAGCGGAATCTGGCTGGCGTACGAACGCGAAACGGTCACCGGAAGGACGCCGGGCACGCAGGCCGCGTCGCTCAGGACTTGGCGAACGCGTTGCCCAGGGCGAACACCGAATTGGGCGCGTTCACACGGATGGGCTTGACCACCGGCGTGGTGGAGATGGCGCGGCGCACCACCGGCTTGTCCTCGATCTGCACGCCCTTGGCGAGCTGCTCATCCACGAGCTTTTGCAGCGTGACCGAATCCAGGAACTCGACCATGCGCTGGTTCAGCGCGGACCACAGGTCGTGCGTCATGCAGCGGCCCGAGTCGCCCAGGCAGTTTTCCTTGCCGCCGCACTGGGTGGCGTCGATGGGTTCGTCCACCGAGACGATGATGTCGGCCACGGTGATGTCGCCCGCCTTGCGTGCCAGCGTGTAGCCGCCGCCCGGGCCGCGCGTGGATTCCACGAGTTCATGGCGGCGCAGCTTGCCGAAGAGCTGCTCCAGGTACGACAGCGAGATCTGCTGGCGCTGGCTGATGGCTGCCAGGGTGACGGGGCCGTTGTTCTGGCGCAGGGCCAGATCGATCATGGCGGTGACCGCAAAACGGCCTTTGGTGGTGAGACGCATCGTGGAGCTCCTTTGGTCAGGATGTATTCGTTGCAGGGATGGCCGCGACGTCCGGCAAGGACGTGCCCGGCGCGCCGGTAGCTCTTGCACCGCCCCGGATCAGGAGCGACTCCCTCGCAATAAGCTGATTTGTTGACTGTTTTGTAGGAGTATAACACAAAGCCCTATTGATTTTGTCGGGCAAGCACGACACAGGCCCGGCACCCCTGCGCAGCCTACGCCAGCACATCCCCGCCGTGCGCGCCGAACGCGCGGTCCTTGAGCAGCGCCAACTGGTCGCGCACCCGAGCCGCCTGCTCGAACTCCAGGTTGCGCGCGTGTTCCAGCATCTGCTTTTCCAGCCGCCGGATCTCCTTGGCGATGTCCTTTTCCGGCATGTCGGCCACCTTGGCGCGCTGCAGTGCATCCTGTGCCAGGCGCTCGGCTTCCTTGCCTGCTTTTTCGCTGTAAACGCCATCAATCAGGTCTTTCACCTGCTTGACAATTGCGCGCGGCTGTATTCCGTGCGCCGCGTTGTGCGCGATCTGCCTGGCGCGGCGGCGTTCGGTCTCGCCCATGGCCTTCTTCATCGACTCGGTGATGCGGTCGGCATACAGGATGGCCTTGCCATGCAGGTTGCGCGCCGCGCGGCCGATGGTCTGGATCAGGCTGCGCTCGGCGCGCAGAAAGCCTTCCTTGTCGGCGTCGAGGATGGCCACGAGCGACACCTCGGGAATGTCCAGCCCCTCGCGCAGCAGGTTGATGCCCACCAGCACGTCGAACGCGCCCAGGCGCAGGTCTCGGATGATCTCCACGCGCTCCACTGTCTCCACGTCGGAATGCAGGTAGCGCACCTTCACGCCGTTGTCGGTCAGGTAGTCGGTGAGCTGCTCGGCCATGCGCTTGGTCAGCGTGGTGATGAGCACGCGCTCATTGCGCTCCACGCGGATGCGGATTTCCTGCAGCACGTCGTCCACCTGGTGCGTGGCCGGGCGCACCTCCACCTCGGGGTCCACCAGGCCGGTAGGCCGCACCACCTGGTCCACCACCTGGCCGGAATGCCGCTTCTCGTAGTCCGCCGGCGTGGCCGAGACGAACACCACCTGGCGCATGCGCTGCTCGAACTCCTCGAACTTCAGCGGCCGGTTGTCCAGCGCCGACGGCAGGCGAAAGCCATACTCCACCAGCGTGGTCTTGCGCGCGCGGTCGCCGTTGTACATGGCGTTGAGCTGGCCGATCATCTGGTGGCTCTCGTCCAGGAACATCAGCGCGTCCCTGGGCAGGTAGTCGGTCAGCGTGCTCGGCGGCTCGCCCGGCGCGGCGCCCGAGAGGTGGCGCGTGTAGTTCTCGATGCCCTTGCAGTGCCCCACCTCGCTGAGCATCTCCAGGTCGAAGCGCGTGCGCTGCTCCAGGCGCTGGGCCTCGACCAGCTTGCCCTCGGCGACGAAGAACTTCAGCCGCTCGGCCAGCTCCTGCTTGATCGTCTCGACGGCCGCCAGCACCACGTCGCGCGGCGTCACGTAGTGGCTGCTGGGGTAGACGGTGAAGCGCGGGATCTTCTGCTGGATGCGCCCCGTGAGCGGGTCGAACAGTTGCAGGCTGTCCACTTCGTCGTCGAACAGCTCGATGCGCACCGCCAGCTCGGAATGCTCGGCCGGGAACACGTCGATGGTGTCGCCGCGCACGCGGAACTTGCCCCGGCTGAAATCCTGGTCGTTGCGCTGGTACTGCATGCGGATCAGCTGGGCGATGGCGTCGCGCTGGTTCAGGCGGTCGCCGGCGCGCAGCGTCATCACCATGCGGTGGTAGCTCTCGGGTTCGCCAATGCCGTAGATGGCCGACACCGTGGCCACGATCACCACGTCGCGCCGCTCCAGCAGGCTCTTGGTGCATGACAGGCGCATCTGCTCGATGTGCTCGTTGATCGCGCTGTCCTTCTCGATGAACAGGTCGCGCTGGGGCACGTAGGCCTCGGGCTGGTAGTAGTCGTAGTAGCTGACGAAGTACTCCACCGCGTTCTTCGGGAAGAACTCGCGGAATTCGCTGTAGAGCTGCGCGGCCAGCGTCTTGTTGGGTGCGAAGATGATGGCCGGCCGCCCCAGCCGGGCGATCACGTTGGCCATGGTGAAGGTTTTGCCCGAGCCCGTCACGCCGAGCAGCGTCTGGAAGGCCTCGCCGTCGTTCACGCCCTCGACCAGCTTGGCGATCGCCTCGGGCTGGTCGCCGCCGGGCGGGTACGGCTGGAACAGCGCGAACGGCGAATCCGGGAAATGCACGAACTGCCCCGCCGCAGGCGTGCCGTCCGTGGGCTGCGTGACAGGGGGCGTGTTCATGGGCAACTCCGTGCAATGGGCAAACGGCTGAGTTTACGAGCGGCGGTAGGTGGCCGGCGTCATCCCCGTCCATTGCCGGAAAGCGCGGTGGAATACCGCGACCGAGCTGAACCCTACCGCCTCGGCGATGGCCTCGATGCTCTTGTCCGTGTGCCGCAGGTCGCGGATGGCCATGTCGCGCCGCAAGCCATCCTTGATCCGCTGGAACGAGGAGCCCCTCCGCCGCCAGTTGCCGGATCAGCGTGCGCGGCGAGCGGTGCAGCGCCTGGGCCGCCTGGTCGAGCGTGCAGTCCATGCCCCCGCCGGTGTGCAGCAGTTCGCGCACCTTCAGCGGCAGCGCGTGCTCCTTGCCCGCCGTGAAGATCCAGTCGCGCGGCGCGCGCACGAGGAACTCGCGCATCTCGGCCGCCCTGCGGCCGACCGGCAGCCCGTCCACCGCAGGCGCGAAGGAGATCGCGGAATGCGGCGCGTCGAACCGGATGGCGGCGGGAAACAGGATCGGGTAGTCCTCGGCAAAGGCCGGCCGCGCGAACGCGAAATCCACGCCGGCCAGCGGCACCTCGCGCCCGGCCAGCCAGGAGGCGATGCCGTGCGTGAGCTTGAGCAGCAGCATGTGGCCGAAGCGGTGCGGCAGCACGGCCGCGCCGCGCGCCTCGAGCTGGATGCGAATGGCCCCATCCGCCTCCTGCGCCATGGCCAAGCGGAAGTCGTCCAGCAGCAGGTTCCAGAAGCGTGTGAAGCGCCACAGCGCGGTACGCATCGACGGCGCGTCCACCACCGCAGTGCACAGCGCCTTGAGCGCGCCCGAGCGGATCGGGCGGCTCCACAGCCCCATCATTTCGTCGCCCGTGCCAACGGCCACCTCCTGGTACAGCCGCACGATCTGGTCGTGCGTGACGCGCCCGCCCGCGCCCTGCGCGTGCGCCATGAACCCGGCACGCGCCAGGAAGGCGGCGTACTGCGGCGCGCTGCAGCAGGCGCGGATGCTTTGCAGCCAGTCATCGACGAAGGCGCGCGAGACGGTCGCGAGGTACTCACCTTCCAGCGGTTTGGCGGTTTTTGCAAATTCTTCGTCCATATTTGCAAGAAGGCTCCCATAAATATTAGGTCTCAATGGTATCCATGACGGAACGCCTTGCAGGAAAAATGGCATTTTTTGCCAGCTTCACGTCACCCCAGGCCATGGCGCAAGGGCGGGCCGCTCCCTAGCATCGGGGCATTCCCTTTGACTTCCTTCCAAGGAGCGCCCATGCCCTACTCCAGCCTCAAGACCACCGAAGCCGGCCCCGTCGGCATCGTCACCCTGGCACGTCCGGAAAAGCGCAACGCGCTGGACGAACACGCCATCGCGGAGATCGACGCCTACTTCTCCCGCATTCCCGCGCACATCCGCGCGGTGCTGCTGCAGGCCGAGGGTGCGCACTTCTGCGCCGGCCTCGACCTGAAGGAGCACCACGACAAGGCGCGCAGCGGCGTGGAATTCATGCGCGTGTGCCAGGGCTGGCACCGCGCGTTCGACAAGATCCAGCACGGCGGCATTCCCGTGGTGGCCTGCCTGCAGGGCGCCGTGGTGGGCGGCGGGCTGGAGTTGGCCAGCGCGGCCCACGTCCGCGTGGCCGACAGCGGCGCCTACTTCGCGCTGCCCGAGGGCACGCGGGGCATCTTCACCGGCGGCGGCGCCACGGTGCGCACGGCGCGCATCCTCTCCGCGCCCCGCATGGTCGAGATGATGCTGACCGGCCGGGTCATCGACGCCCACGAGGGGCGCCAGCTCGGCCTGGCGCACTACCTGTGCGATACCGCCCGGGGCGACACCCCTGCCCCCGAATTCGCGCTGGCCCTGGCGCAGAAGATCGCGGGCAACGCGCCGCTGTCGAACTACGCCATCGTCAGCGCCATCAGCCGCATTGCCGACATGTCGGCCACCGACGGCCTGTTCACCGAAGGCCTGGTCATGGCCATGGTGCAGCAGGGGCACGACGTGCAGGAGCGGCTGGCGGCCTTCGTCAACAAGACCGCCGCCAGGGTCAGGCCCGCGTGAAACAGGGGCGGCGCTAGAATCCCAGGCTTCGTCTCTAACCGCTTGCACACGCATCATGTCCCTTTTCTCCGCCGTCGAAATGGCCCCCCGCGACCCCATCCTGGGGCTCAACGAGCAATTCAACGCTGACTCCAACCCCAACAAGGTCAACCTGGGCGTGGGCGTGTATTTCGACGACAACGGCAAGCTCCCCCTGCTTGCCTGCGTGCAGGCCGCCGAGAAGGCCATGATGGAAAAGCCCGCCGCGCGCGGCTACCTGCCCATCGACGGCATCGTCGCCTACGACAACGCCGTCAAGGGCCTGGTGTTCGGCGCCGATTCCGAGCCCGTCACCTCCGGCCGCGTGGCCACCGTGCAGGCCATCGGCGGCACCGGCGGCCTGAAGATCGGCGCCGACTTCCTCAAGAAAGTCAGCCCCGATGCCAAGGTGCTGATCTCCGACCCGAGCTGGGAAAACCACCGCGCCCTGTTCACCAACGCCGGCTTCACGGTGGACACCTACGCCTACTACGACGCCGCCAAGCGCGGCGTGAACTTCGACGGCATGCTGGCCAGCCTGAACGCTGCCGCGCCCGGCACCATCGTCGTGCTGCACGCCTGCTGCCACAACCCCACGGGCTACGACATCACGCCCGCGCAGTGGGACCAGGTGGTGGCCGCCGTCAAGGCCAAGGGCCTCACGGCCTTCCTCGACATGGCCTACCAGGGCTTCGGCCACGGCATCGCCGAGGACGGCGCCGTGATCCAGAAGTTCGTCGCCGCCGGCCTGAGCTTCTTCGTCTCCACCTCGTTCTCCAAGAGCTTCAGCCTGTACGGCGAGCGCGTGGGCGGCCTGTCGGTGCTGTGCGCCGACAAGGAGGAAGCCAGCCGCGTGCTGAGCCAGCTCAAGATCGTCATCCGCACCAACTACAGCAACCCGCCCACGCACGGCGGCGCCGTGGTGGCCGCGGTGCTCGGCAGCCCCGAGCTGCGCGCCCTGTGGGAAAAGGAACTGGGCGAGATGCGCGCGCGCATCAAGGCCATGCGCCAGAAGCTGGTGGACGGCCTGAAGGCCGCCGGCGTGCAGCAGGACATGTCGTTCATGACGCAGCAGATCGGCATGTTCAGCTACTCGGGCCTGACCAAGGAGCAGATGGTGCGCCTGCGCAGCGAGTTCGGCGTGTACGGCACCGACACCGGCCGCATCTGCGTGGCGGCGCTCAACAGCAAGAACATCGACTACGTCTGCCAGGCCATTGCCAAGGTCATCTGACGGTGCCGCGGCGGCGCTGCGCCGCCGCTTCGTGAGCCAAGCGCTCCAGAACCCGCACAACGCGGCCATTCTGGAGCGTTTGCCGCTTCTGGGCCTGCCCGACGCCTGGCTGGTGGCGGGCTGCCTGTTCCAGACCGTGTGGAACCTGCGCTCGGGCTGCGCGCCCACGGCGCACATCAAGGACTACGACCTGTTCTACTTCGACGCGGCGGACCTGTCCGCGCACGCCGAACAGGCCGTGCAGGCCCGGGCAAGCGCGCTCTTCACCGACCTGCCCATCGCCGTCGAGGCCAAGAACCAGGCACGCGTGCACCTCTGGTACGAGGACTGGTTCGGCCACCCCTACCGCGCGCTGCGGTCGTCGCGCGAAGGCATCGGGCGCTTCCTCATTCCCTGCACCTGCGTCGGCCTGCAACCCGGCGCGGACTGCCACGCGCCCACGCTGCATGCGCCCAACGGGCTGGAGGAGCTGTACGCGGGCCTGCTGCGGCCCAACCCGCTGTGTCCGCACCTGGCGCTGTTCCGCGCCAAGGCGCAAAGCTACCAGGCGCGGTGGAACTGGCTGGAAATCCGGGAACCGGCCAGCGTGCGGGAATAGGCATGTTTTAGGCCTCCAGCCCTTACCCATAAAGCGCTAGAAGCTATCAAAAGCAGAGCTTCCCGCGCACCGCGCCCGCCCCCTCCCCGGCAACCCGTGCCCATGGCCTGTCATGTAGATTACTCCGCAGCCCCCTGAATGGCGGGGGTTTACCCGCGCCGTTCTGCAGCGCAAACCACCGTTCGCATCGGCATGACTGCTAACCAAGTTCGCCAAACCTGGGGCACGCCATCCAGCATCAATCGCACCGAAAACGCCTATGGTGTGCGTGAACAGTGGGTGTACGGAATCGGCCGGTATGTTCACCTACGCAACGATGTTGTGGAGTCGGTTCAAACGTCCGTGAAGTGACTTTCGGCTGCGCCCTTCAATAACTAAAACGCTTTACTCACGCCATCTTGCGCCTGCGCGGCATCCTGCCGTGCATGCAGATCAAACCTCACATCCCCTTGTGGTTACGCGCCCCGCGCAGCAGCCTTTTTTTGGTCCTGGCGGTGCTGCTGCTGGCATGCATCGCCGTGGTGTCTCCGGTGCAGTTACCGGTGGCGCTGTACAAGCTGACGCTGATTGCGCTGGCGGCGGTGATCGGCTATCCGATGATGATCGGAGCGAGATCGTGGAGCGCACGTTGGAGTGGTTGCAACGGGTCGGGAAGTGATGACAACATTTGCGCAGTGTGCAAGGCACTTGCAAAACCGTCATCCCACTATTCCCCGGTACGGCCCCAAAAATCCCATTTATCGCGCCGCCCACTCTTTCTTTATCTCACCTCCGGTCAAACGGCGGTCATCGGCATCGGCCGGGGCGGGCCGCAGGGTCATGGGGCGGCCCCTTCCCACAGCATCGAGCGCATCGACAGCGACGCGGCCTGGAACCCGGTGTTGAAGAAGCGCGGCACGTCGTCCGCCTGCACCGCGCCGGCGGCGTACAGCAGCGGCAGGAAATGGTCGTGCGTGGGGTGCGCCAGTTGGGCCACCGTGCCCCACTGGGCAAAGCCCGCCAGCGCGTCCAATTGCCCGCCCTTGACCAGGTCGGCCACGCGCGCGTCGAACCCGCTGGCCCAGGTGTAGGCGGCGTTGATGCCCGTGCCCATGCGCATCGCCTCCAGGTTGTGCACCACGTTGCCGCTGGCCACGATGAGCACGCCGCGCTCGCGCAGGGGCGCTAGCTGCCGCCCCAGCGCCAGGTGCTCGGCGGGCGGGCGCGCGTACTCCATGCTGAGCTGCAGCACCGGAATGTCCGCCGCCGGGAACATGGGCTGGAGCACGCTCCAGGCGCCATGGTCCAGGCCCCACTCGTTCTCATCCCCGCCCTCGTCCACGCCCAGCGGCTTGCCCGTGGCGGGCGAGCGCAGTTGCGCCGCCAGGGCCCGCGCCACGGCGGGCGCGCCCGGCGCGGGGTACCGTTGCTCGAACAGGATGCGCGGAAAGCCGCTGAAATCGTGCAGCGTGCGCGGCCGCGCCATGCCCGTGAGCCACCAGCCGCCGCGCGTCAGCCAGTGCGCCGAGATGCACAGGATGAGCTGCGGCCGCACCGGCCGCGCCAGCAGCTCGCGCCCCAGGTCCTGCCAGGTGTGGTGCCAGGCGTTCTGCTCAATCGCGTTCATCGGGCTGCCATGGCCGACGAACAGCACCGGCAGGCGCGGCGAGGGTTGCAGGGCCAGCGGCGGCGCGGCATCGGGCAGTGAATTCATCGAAACTCCGGCAAAAGGGCGGCAAAGAACGGCACAGGGCGGCGTCAGCATGCTGCCACAAGCCGCCATTTTGTTTGTATAACCCCCTGTCCCCTTCTTGACCCGCGACCATGACCCTCCAGCCCCTCGCCCAGACCCGCATCCTCAGCCTGGCCCTGAACCTTCCCGGCCCCGCAGCCCTGCTGCGCTGCCGCGCCATGGGCGCCGAGTGCACCAAGCTGGAGCCGCCCGCGCCCGCCGGCCAGGCCAGCGCCGACCCCATGGCCGCGTACTGCGCGCCGGCCTACGCCCAGATGCACGAGGGCGTGCGCGTGCTGCAGGCCCACCTGAAGACGCCCGAGGGCCAGGCCGCGCTGCACGCCGAGCTGGAACGCAGCGACGTGCTCATCACCTCCTTCCGCCCCTCGGCCCTGGCCAAGCTCGGCCTGGGCTGGGAGGCGCTGCAGGCGCGCTACCCGCGCCTGTCGCTGGTGCGCATCGTCGGCGCCGCGGGCGCGCGCGCCGAAGAAGCCGGCCATGACCTGACCTACCAGGCCGAGGCCGGGCTGGTGGCCGGCACCGCCATGCCGCCCTCGCTCTACGCCGACATGGGCGGCGCCCTGGTGGCCAGCGAGGCCGTGCTGCAGGCCCTGCTGGCGCGCGCGGCCAGCGGGCGCGGCGTGTGCATCGAGGTGCCGCTGGCCGGCGCCGCCCAGTGGCTCGCCCTGCCCCGCCACTGGGGCCTGACCGCGCCCGGGGGCGACACCGGCGGCGCCCACGCGGGCTACCGTGTCTACCCCTGCGCCGACGGCCTGGTGGCCCTGGCCGCGCTGGAGCCGCACTTCGCCGCGCGCCTATGCGAGGCCGCCGGCCTGCCGCCCGATGCCGACCCGCGCGCCGCCGCCACGCACGAAGGCGTGGCGCGCTTCGTGCAAGGCCAGACCCGCGCCGCGCTCGACGCCTTGGCCCAGGCACGTGACATTCCGCTGTACACGCTGAACGGCGGCGCATGACGGCACAAGGCACCGTGCGAAGCTGGAACGCCGAAAAAGGGTTCGGTTTCATCCAGGGCGCACACAGCAGCAACGTGTTCTTCCATGTCCGCGACTTTCGCGGCGCAGGTGCCCCCGCCGTAGGCATGGCCGTGGTGTACGAGGAAATCCAGGTCGGCGGCAAAGGCCCTCGCGCCATGCAGGTGAGCCCCGCCAAAGCCACAGCGCCCGCTGCACCACGGCCCCGGCCACCAGCGAAGCCCCAGCGCCGCAGCATGCAGGTGCCCGCAGGAAGCGGCCTGGCCCTGGCGCTGATGCTGCTGTGGCTCGGCCTGCTGGCCTGGGGCGCTGCCACCCGCGCGCTGCCGCCGTGGGTGCTGGGCGCCCTGGGCCTGCTCAACGCGGCCACCTTCCTCGCCTACGCGCTGGACAAGGACGCCGCGCGAAAAGGCCGCTGGCGCACCAGCGAAAAGCATTTGCACTTGCTCGCCCTGCTGGGCGGCTGGCCTGCGGCGTGGTGGGCGCAGCAATGGCTGCGCCACAAATCGTCGAAGACGGAATTCCGCGCGGTGTACTGGGCCACGCTGCTGCTGAACTGCGCGGCGCTGGCGGTGCTGGTGTGGCGGCCCACCTGGGCACGGCCGCTATTACTCTCTTTTCAATAGCTGTTACCGCTTTACTGGCAAGGGCTGGAGGCCAAAAACCCCTGATTAGCCTCTTACCTCAGACATCCGCAGAGCTCTCAATGGCAGCGGCCCGGAGCTTGCCAGCGCCCGCAGCAGCCTGGGCAGCATGGCAGGCAGGTCGAAGCGGCGGTTGAACCGATAGGCG
>Ga0222424_100147_pt1 | contig 81583 bp, 68 predicted proteins | sample 2B2ome_FD_182468 | JGI IMG/M metagenome (GOLD analysis project Ga0222424, IMG submission 182468) | Enriched microbial communities from leaf-cutter ant dump, University of Wisconsin, Madison, United States - 2B200A (version 2) | ecosystem: Environmental > Terrestrial > Nest > Insects nest > Nest... | reverse complement strand
GATGGAGCGCAGCGCGCCCAGGTAGCTCAGGGTGAGCAGCGACGACTTGTCGTTCAGGTACGGCAGGGCGGCCTTGGCCATGGCCGGGAAGCTGTAGGCGCTGATGTCGTGCGCCACGCGGAAGCCTTCGCGGGAGAGGCCTTCGAGGAAGTTGCCCGCGATGGCCTCGCGCGGCGCGAAGCCGATGCTGTGCACGAAGCCGTCGAAGGTGCCCCAGGCCGCGTCCAGGCCCTTGAACATGGCCTCGATCTGCGCGTCATCGGCTACGTCGCAGTCGAAAACCAGCTTGGAATCGAATTCGGCGGCGAATTCGGTGATGCGGTCCTTGAAGCGCTCGCCCACGTAGCTGAAGGCCAGTTCGGCGCCCTGCTGGTGGCAGGCCCTGGCGATGCCGTAGGCGATGGAACGGTTGGACAGCACGCCCGTGATGAGCAGCTTCTTGCCGGCGAGGAAACCCATTGTTTTTCTCCTGAACGCTATGCGCTGGTGACTGAGGGGACACGCGCTACGCGCAATGCCCCGCCAACTGGCGTCGGAGCCCGCGCAGGGCGGTGAAAAAGGTGCCCGATGATAGTCGAAGCAGGGGGAGCAGCTCAGGCCGCCAGCATGCCCCGCGCTTCGATGAAGCGCACCACCTCGTCGAGTCCGCTGAGGGTCTTCAGGTTGGTCATGACCCAGGGGCGGCGCTGCGCGTCGGGGCGCATGCGCGCGGTGTCGGCCTTCATCACTTCCAGGTCGGCGCCCACGTGGGGCGCGAGGTCGGTCTTGTTGATGACGAACAGGTCGCTCTTGGTGATGCCGGGGCCGCCCTTGCGCGGGATCTTCTCGCCGGCGGCCACGTCGATGACGTAGATGGTCAGGTCGCTCAGCTCGGGGCTGAAGGTGGCGGCCAGGTTGTCGCCGCCTGACTCGATGAACACCACGTCGGCGTCGGGGAACTGGGCCAGCATGCGGTCGATGGCTTCGAGGTTGATCGAGGCGTCCTCGCGGATCGCCGTGTGCGGGCAGCCCCCGGTCTCCACGCCCAGGATGCGCTCGGCGGGCAGCGCGCCGCTGATGGTGAGCAGGCGCTGGTCTTCCTTGGTGTAGATGTCGTTGGTGATGGCGATGAGGTCGTAGTCGTCGCGCATGGCCTTGCAGAGCATCTCCAGCAGCGTGGTCTTGCCCGAGCCCACGGGGCCGCCGATGCCCACGCGCAGCGGGGGCAGGGGCTTGGTGCGGTTCGGGATGTGGTGCAGGTTGGTCGTCATGATCGGAAGAGGCGTGAGTACTGGGTTTCGTGCCGGGCGGAGAGGATGGCCAGCATGGGGGAGAAGGCCTGACGCTCGCCGTCCGCCAGTTGGACGGCGTGGTCGGCTGCTGCGGGGATGGCCTGGGCCAGTCGGGCCAGGATGCGCTGGCCCGCGCTCTGGCCGAGCTGCATGGACTTGAGCGCGGCCTGCACCATGTTCTCGGCCCAGCCGAAGGCGTAGGCCAGCAGCACGTCGCGGGCCGGGGCCTGGGTGGTGGAGGCCGCGAGTGCGAAGGCCACGGGGTAGGTGGGGGGCAGGGCGGCCAGGAGGCGCACGGCGCGCAGCCGCTCCTCATCACCCTGGTGCTGGTTGCGCAGCCAGTCGGCCAGCGAGCGGCCCATTTGCTCGGACTGCAAGCGCAGCTCGCTGGTCTCGCGGGTGTGCAGCACCCAGTCGTTCAATGCGCGGGCGCGTGCATGGTCTTCACTGCGCCATGCGTGCAGCGCCTGGGCCACCACGGCCATGTCGCCGCGCGCCTGGGCGATGTGCAACTGGTCCAGCAGCCAGTCGGCCACGGCGGCTTCGCTATCAATGCCCGCGTATTCGATGGCGGACTCCAGCCCTTCGGAATACGAGAAGCCGCCCACGGGCAGCGCGGGCGAGGCCAGCCAGATGAGCTGCAGCAGGCTCGCGGCGGGCAGGGTGCCGTCAATGGGCGTGGCTGTGGCCGTGGTGGTCATGGTCGTGCCCGTGGCCGTGGTCGTGCCCTGCCGCGTAGGCGCCGCCCTCGGGCTCGAAGGGCAGGTTCTGCTCTGTCACGGTGAGGTGCATGGCGCGCAGCATGCCGGCCAGCACGTGGTCGGGCTCAATCTTGAGGTGGTCCGGCTGCAGCTCGATGGGCACGTGACGGTTGCCCAGGTGGTAGGCGGCGCGCGTCAGGTCGAACGGTGTGCCGTGCTGCGCGCAGGCGGTGATGACCAGCACGGGCTGCGGCGCGGCCAGCACGCGCACCAGTGCGCCGTCCTCGGCCACCAGCACGTCGCCGCCACGCACCAGGGTGCCGCGCGGCAGGAACACGCCGAGTTCGCGGCCCGTGGAGTCGGTGGCGGCAAAGCGGCTTTTCTGGCGCACGTCCCAGTCGAGTTCGAGGGTGGCGGCGCGTTTCAGCAGCACGGGGGCGAGGCCCCGGCCCTGGGGAATGAGCTTGTTGGCGGTGCGCATGGTCAGAACAAAAAGTAGCGCTGCGCCATCGGCAGCACGGTGGCGGGCTCGCAGGTGAGCAACTGCCCATCGGCGCGCACGGTGTAGGTCTGCGCGTCGATCTCCATGCGCGGCGTATAGCCGTTATGCACCATGTCGCGCTTGCGCACGCCGCGGATGTTGCGCACGGCGCAAAGCTGCTTGGCAAGGCCGAAGCGCTCGCCAATGCCCGCAGCCAGCCCCGCCTGCGAGACGAAGGTGAGCGAGGTCTTGGCAATCGCCCCGCCGAACGCGCCGAACATGGGCCGGTAGTGCACCGGCTGCGGCGTGGGGATGGACGCATTGGGGTCGCCCATGGCGGCCAGGGCGATGAAGCCGCCCTTGAGCACCAGCGCGGGCTTGATGCCGAAGAAGGCGGGCTTCCAGATGACGAGGTCGGCCCACTTGCCCACTTCCACCGAGCCGACTTCGTGGCTGATGCCGTGGGCGATGGCGGGGTTGATGGTGTATTTGGCGACGTAGCGCTTGATGCGCGTGTTGTCGTTACGCGATGAGTCACCCGGCAAAGTGCCGCGCTGCGCCTTCATCTTGTGCGCGGTCTGCCAGGTGCGCAGGATGACTTCGCCGACGCGGCCCATGGCCTGGCTGTCGCTGCTCATCATGCTGATGGCACCCAGGTCGTGCAGGATGTCTTCGGCGGCGATGGTTTCCTTGCGGATGCGGCTTTCGGCGAAGGCCAGGTCTTCGGCGATGGCCGCGTCCAGGTGGTGGCAGACCATGAGCATGTCCACATGCTCGTCCAGCGTGTTGCGCGTGTAGGGCATGGTGGGGTTGGTGGAGCTGGGCAAAAAGTTTTCTTCGCCGACCACGCGCAATATGTCCGGCGCGTGGCCGCCCCCCGCGCCTTCGGTGTGGAAGGCGCAGATGCCGCGCCCGCCGACTGCGGCGATGGTGTTCTCGACAAAGCCGCTTTCGTTGAGCGTGTCGCTGTGGATGGCCACCTGCGTGTCGGTTTCCTCGGCCACGTCGAGGCAGTTGCTGATGGCGCTGGGCGTGGTGCCCCAGTCTTCGTGCAGCTTGAGGCCGATGGCCCCGGCGTCGATCTGCTCGCGCAGCGCGCCGGGCAGGCTGGCGTTGCCCTTGCCGAGAAAGCCCAGGTTCATGGGGAAGGCGTCCGCCGCTTGCAGCATGCGTTCCATGTTCCAGGGGCCGGACGTGCAGGTGGTGGCCAGCGTGCCCGTGGCCGGGCCGGTGCCGCCGCCGAGCATGGTGGTGATGCCGCTGGCAAGCGCTTCTTCGACCTGCTGCGGGCAGATGAAATGGATGTGGCTGTCGATGCCGCCTGCGGTGACGATGTTGCCCTCGCAGCTGATGACCTCGGTGCCGGGGCCGATGACGATGTCCACGCCGGGCTGCACGTCGGGGTTGCCTGCCTTTCCTATCGCTGCGATGCGGCCATCCTTGAGGCCAATGTCGGCCTTGACGATGCCGGTGTGGTCGATGATGAGCGCGTTGGTCAGCACCGTGTCCACGGCACCTTCTGATCGCATGCGCTGGCTTTGCGCCATGCCGTCGCGGATGGTCTTGCCGCCGCCGAACTTGACCTCTTCGCCATAGCTGCCTGCGCGCAATGTGTGGTCGGCTTCGACTTCCAGCACGAGGTTGGTGTCCGCCAAGCGCAGGCGGTCGCCCACGGTGGGGCCGAACATCTCGGCATAGGCGCGTCGGGCGATGGTGGCCATGGTGTGTGCTCTTCTATGGTTTTGATAGCTGTCAGCGCTTGCTGGATAAGCGCTGGAGGCCGATTTGGTTCAAAGCGGCCCTTGCACCAGGCCGCGAAAGCCATGCACGACGCGCGCACCTGCAAAGTCCACCAGTTCCACCGTGCGCTCCTGGCCGGGCTCGAAGCGCACCGCCGTGCCGCTGGCGATGTTCAACCGCATGCCGCGCGCGGCGTCGCGGTCGAAGCCCAAGGCGCCGTTGGTCTCGGCGAAGTGGTAATGCGAGCCGACCTGGATGGGCCGGTCCGCTGTGTTGCGCACCACCAGCGTGAGCGTGCGGCGGCCGGTGTTCAGGGCGTGCTCGCCCGCGTCGATGAGGAGTTCGCCGGGGGTCATGACATTTGCAGCAGAAGGGCGCCGCCGAACACCGCCACGCCCGCGCCCGTCATGCGCGCCAGCCATGCGCCACGCTCGCGCAGCGTCCAGCCTGCCGCGAGGCCTGCGCAATGCAGCAGCACGGTGGCGGCCAGCATGCCCGCCAGGGTCTTCCACGCATCGCCATCGCCCGCCAGCTCGTAGCCGTGCGCCACGCCGTGGAAGAGGGCGAACGCGCCCACGCCCAGGGCCGCGACGATGCCCGGCACGCGCAGGCGCGAGACCACGAGCAGGCCGGTGGCGAGCAGGGACGCGGCGATCATCGGCTCCACGGCAGGCACGGCCACGCCTTGCAGGCCCAGCACCGCGCCTACGAGCAGCAGCGCGGCAAAACCTACAGGCCCCCACAGCAGGTCAGGCCCGGCGCGGCGGGCGGCCAGCGCGCTCCACAGGCCCACGGCCACCATGGCGGCCAGGTGGTCCATGCCCAGCAGCGGGTGCAGGAAGCCGGCGATGAAGCTGTCGTGGCTGTGCGCTTCAACGCCAATATGGGCGCTGGCGCTGATGGATAAAGCGCTGGCAGCTATGAAAACAAGAGCTTTGGAAGGGCGCATGCAAAGGTCTCCAAACAATCTTCAAACAATGGGCTGGTGCACGGTGACGAGCTTGGTGCCGTCCGGGAAGGTGGCTTCCACCTGGATGTCCGGGATCATCTCGGCCACCCCGTCCATCACGTCAGCGCGGGTCAGCACGGCGCGGCCCTCGCTCATGAGCTGGGCGACGGTCTTGCCGTCGCGCGCGCCTTCCATCACCGCCGCGCTGATGAGGGCGACGGCCTCGGGGTAGTTGAGCTTCAAACCCCTGGCCTGGCGGCGCTCGGCCAGCAGGGCGGCGGTGAAGATCAGCAGCTTGTCTTTCTCGCGGGGAGTGAGTTCCATGGCCCGCTTTTTTGCAAAAGACATGCCAGGCATGAAAGCTGCACGGCCCGGTGCGTGACCGCCACGCCCACACCCCCTCCCACGCCCCCCGGCCCGGCGCCGGTGCAGCGCATCGTCAAGGTGCGGCGCGACTACAACCGCTGGGTGGCCCGCGAGACGCTGGAGGACTACGCCCTGCGCTACACGCCCGAGCGCTTCCGGCGCTGGTCCGAGTGGCGCGTGGCCAACACGGCGTTCGGCGTCGCCTCGTTCCTGGTGCTGGAGGCCGTGGGGGCCACCCTGCTGGTGCAGTACGGCTTTCTCAACGCGTTCTGGGCCATCGTCGCCACGGGGCTGGTGATCTGCCTGGCCGGGGTGCCCATCAGCGTCTATGCCGCGCGCCATGGCGTGGACATGGACCTGCTCACGCGCGGCGCGGGGTTCGGCTACATCGGCTCCACCGTCACGTCGCTGATCTACGCCTCCTTCACCTTCATCTTCTTCGCGCTCGAAGCTGCCGTCATGGCCTATGCGCTGGAGCTGGCGCTGGGCATCCCGCCGGTCTGGGGCTACGGCCTGTGCGCCCTGGTGGTGCTGCCGTTGGTCATGCACGGCATCTCGGCCATCAGCCGCTTCCAGGTATGGACGCAGCCGGTGTGGCTGCTGATGATGCTGGCGCCCTATGCTGCGGTGCTCTGGTACGAACCTGGTGCATGGCAGGCGTTCATGCACTACGGTGGTGAGGGCGGGCGGGGCGCCGGATTCGACTGGCACCTTTTTGGTGCCGCCATGACCGTGGCGGCCGCGCTCATCACGCAGATGGGCGAGCAGGCCGACTACCTGCGCTTCATGCCCCCGGCCCGGCCGGGGCGCCGTGGGCGCTGGTGGCTGGGCGTGCTGGGCGGCGGCATCGGCTGGGTGCTGCCGGGGGTGCTGAAGATGCTGGGCGGTGCCTTCCTGGCCTGGCTGGCGCTGCAGCACATGGTGCCGGCGCAGCGCGCGGTGGACCCGAACCAGATGTACCTGGCCGCCTACGAATACCTGCTGCCCTACCGCTGGGCGGTGTGGGCCACGGCGGTCTTCGTGGTGGTGTCGCAGCTGAAGATCAACGTGACCAATGCCTACGCGGGCTCCCTGGCGTGGAGCAACTTCTTCTCGCGCCTCACGCACAGCCACCCGGGGCGCGTGGTCTGGGTGGTGTTCAACACCCTGATCGCCTTCCTGCTGATGGAGATGGACCTCTTCCAGGTGCTGGGCGAGGTGCTGGCGCTGTACGCCAACATCGCCATCGCCTGGATCATGACCGTGGTGGCCGACCTGGTCATCAACAAGCCCCTGGGCTGGTCGCCCCGGGGCATCGTGTTCCAGCGCGCCTACCTGTATGACGTGAACCCGGTGGGCCTGGGTGCCATGGGGCTGGCCTCGGTGCTGTCCATCGCCGCGCACCTGGGGGCGATGGGGCCCACGGCCCAGGCGTTCTCGGCCGGCGTGGCCATGGTCACGGCGCTGCTGGCGGCACCGGCCCTGGCCTGTGCCACCCGGGGGCGCTACTACCTGGCGCGGCCCCCCGCGCCCTGCGCGGGCACTGGCGGGGATGCCTGCCAGGGCTGCGGCGCGCAGGTTTCGGGGCCGTGCCAGCCGGTGCTGCGCCAGTGCGTGGTGTGCGGCGGCGTGTTCGAGGCGCCCGACACCGCCGACTGCCCGGCCTACCAGGGCTGCATCTGCTCGCTGTGCTGCACGCTGGACGCGCGCTGCAACGACCTGTGCAAGCCCCACGCGCGCCTGTCCGCGCAGTGGCTGGCGCTGCTGCGGCGGCTCCTGCCCGCGCGCAGCCAGCCCTACCTGGAGGCCGGGCTGGCGCATTTCCTGTGGCTCATGCTCATGCTCGCGCCCGTGCTGGCGGTGGTGCTGGGGCTGCTGTACCGGCAGGAACTGCAGGGCGTGCTGGCCACCTTCGGCCAGGCGGGCGAAGGACTGGCCGCGGTGCTGCGCACCGGGTTCGTGCGCGCCTACGTGGCGCTGCTGGCGGTGCTCGCCCTGGTGGCCTGGTGGGTGGCGCTGGCGCACAAGAGCCGCGAAGTGGCGCAGGAAGAGTCGAACCGGCAGACCCGGCTGCTGATGCAGGAGATCGCGTCCCACCGCCAGACCGACGAGCAGTTGCAGCGCGCGCGTGCCCTGGCGGACCAGGCCAGCCAGGCCAAGACGCGCTACATCAGCACCATCAGCCACGAGCTGCGCACGCCGCTCAACAGTATCCTGGGCTACGCGCAACTGCTGCAGGAAGACCCCGGCCTGCCGCCCCGGCACGGCCATGCGACCCGCGTCATCCTGCGTGGCGGCGAGCACCTGCTGTCGCTGATCGAAGGCACGCTCGACATCGCGCGCATCGAGTCCGGCAAGCTCACCCTGCAGCCCCAGGCCCTGGATTTGCGCGCGGCGCTGCGCGAAGTGGCGGGGCTGTTCGAGCTGCAGGCCCAGGCCAAGGGCCTGCGCTTCGTGTTCGACGAGCCCGAGTGGTGGCCGCGCGCCGTGCGCGCCGATGAAAAGCGCCTGCGCCAGATCCTCATCAACCTGCTGGGCAACGCCGTGAAGTTCACCGCGCGCGGCGAAGTGCGGCTGCGCGTGCGCTACCGGCGCGAGATGGCGGTGTTCGAGGTCGAGGACACCGGCCCCGGCATCGCCGCGGCCGACCTGGCGCGCGTCTTCGAGCCCTTCGTGCGCAGCAGCGCGCAGCCCGTGGCGGACGCCCCGGGCTCGGGCCTGGGGCTGACTATCGCCAAGATGCTGACCGACCTCATGGGCGGCGAGATGACCGCCCGCAGCGCGCCGGGGCAGGGCACCTGCTTTCGCTGCCGGCTTTTCCTGCCCGAGGTCTATGCCGAGGCCCAGGCGGCGGGCCTGCCGCAGCGCGCCGCGCTGGCTGGGGTGTGCGGGTACGCCGGCGCGCGCCGCACGGTGCTGGTGGTCGATAACGAAGAAGCCGACCGCCAGTTGCTCGTGCGCTGGCTGGAGCCGCTGGGCTTTCAGGTGCACACCGCCATGCACGGGGAGGACGCCCTGGCGCAGCTCGCGCGCGGGCTGCGGCCCGACGTGGTCTTCATGGACCTGGCCATGCCCGGCATCGACGGCTGGGAGACGCTGCACCGCATGCAGCAACTGGCGCTGCAGCCCAGGCCGGTGTGCGCGGTGGTGTCGGCCAACGCCTTCGACAAGGGGCTGGACAACCCCGTGGGGCTGCGGGCCGACGACTTCCTGGTCAAGCCCGTGCGCCGGCAGGACCTGCTGCACTGGATGGCCGGGCGCCTGGCGCTGGTCTGGGTGCACGGCGAGGCGCCCGGCCCGAACCCGGATGCCCAGGCACCGGCGGCGGGCGGCGCGCCGCCGGGGCCGCCACCCGATCTGGACGCCGAAGCCCTGGGTAGCCTGCTGGAGCTGGCGCGCCTGGGCTACTACCGTGGCTTCGTCAAGCGGCTCGAAGCGCTGCAGGCGCTGCACCCCGGCTGGGCGCCGTGGCTGCAGCACCTGCAGGCCGAGGCGCGGGCCTTCCGCTTCGAGGCCCTGACCGAATCGCTGCAAGGCCTGCGCTTGCCGCCGGACCCGAAGAAGGAACGCGATGCCCTGGAGTGACGTGGACGCGGTGGACACCGTGGTGCTGATCGTGGACGACGTGCCCGACAACCTGGCGATGCTGCACGACGCGCTGGACGCGGCGGGCTACACCGTGCTCGTGGCCTTGAGCGGCGCGGCCGCGCTGGAGCGCGCGCGGCAGGCGCGGCCCGACGTGATCCTGCTCGACGCGGTGATGCCGGGCATGGACGGCTTCGAGGTGGCGCGGGCACTCAAGCGCGACCCGGCGACGGCGCCGATCCCGGTGCTTTTCATGACCGGCCTGACCGAAACCGAGCACCTGGTGCGTGCGCTGGAGGCGGGCGGCGCGGACTACGTGACCAAGCCGGTGAAGCCCGCCGAGGTCATGGCGCGCATGGGCGTGCACCTGCGCGCCGCGCGCCAGGCCTCGCGCGAGGTGCGTGAGCGCCAGCAGGCGCGCAGCGCGCTCGACGCCTTCGGCTACGCCACCATCATGGTGCGCGTGGGTGACGGCCGGCTGATGTGGCAAACGCCCCTGGCGCGCGAACTGCTGCGGCGCTACTGCGGCACCGAGGCGCCCGCCACCCCCGCGCCCGTGCTGCAGTGGCTGCGCCGCTGCCTGCCCGCCCTGCCGGGCCTGGGCGAGGCGCCCCGGCTGACGCTGCAGGAGGGGGGCAGCCGCCTGACGTTCCGCCTGCACCGGCAGACGGGCGATGAGTCCGGGCCCGAGGGCGACTGGCTCATCGTGATGGAGGAGGCGTCGGACGGCGCGGCCATCGAGGCCCTGTCGCAGTCGTTCGGGCTGACCTCGCGCGAAGCCGAGGTGCTGTACTGGGTGGCCCAGGGCAAGATCAACCGTGACATCGGTGACATCGTCGGCGCCAGCCCCGCCACGGTGAAGAAACACCTGGAGCGGGTGTATGCCAAGCTGGGGGTGGAGACGCGCACCTCGGCGGCGGCCATGGCGATGAACCGGGTGAAGGCGTTGCAGCGGTAGGTTTTTTTGATAGCTGGTTGCGCTTGCTGGGCTTGGGTTTTGGGCTGTTTTGATGCGTGTGGTGGGTTTGCTTCCCGGGGCCGGGACTCGCCCCGGCGGGCGACTCCCTTTTCTTGCTCGTGCAAGAAAAGGAAGCAAAAGAAGCACGCCCCTGCTGTCCGTATCCCCTGCGCTTCGCTCCGGGGCAGCCTGCGGTGCTCGGGCGCGGGGCGGTGCCGCGTAACTCACTGCGCGCTACGCGCTGCGTTCAAACAGACGCGGCAAGTCAGAGCACGAAGCGCGTGTGTCCTTCGGCACACGCGCCCGCCCCACCCCCTTTCAGGCTGCGCCTGGGGCGAGGCGATGGTGGGGTGGCATGCGCGAAGTCGCGCATGCTTCGTGAACTGACTCGCTGCGGCTGTTTGAGCGAAGCGCGCAGCGCGCAGCGAGTTCCGCAGCGCACCCCGCCAGCGTCTCGCCCCAGGTGTGCCCCCACGCGCAGCGTGGGGGTCGCAGACTGCGGGGCGCGTTTCTTTGGGTACTTTCTTGCCGCGTGGCAAGAAAGTACCTCGCCCGCCGGGGCGAGTCCCGGCTCCGGGAAGCAAACCCACTACACGCATCAAAACAGCCCCAAACCCAAGCCCAGAAAGCGCAACCAGCTACCAATAACGAAGCACCCAACGTCAAATAGCCACCAACTGCCGCACCCCCCGCTCAGCCATCTCATGCCCCGCCCCATGGGCCACCACTTCCCCCCGCTCCATCACCACATAGCGGTCAGCCAGTTCTTCGGCGAAGTCGTAGTACTGCTCCACCAGCACGATGGCCATGGGCCGCCCGTCCAGCCCCTCGCGCGCGAGCTTTTTCAGCACGCGCCCGATGTCCTTGATGATGTTCGGCTGGATGCCCTCGGTCGGTTCGTCCAGCACCAGCAGGCGCGGGCATGGGGCGAGCGCGCGGGCGATGGCGAGCTGCTGCTGCTGCCCGCCCGAGAGGTCGCCGCCCCGGCGCTGCAGCATCTGCTGCAGCACCGGAAACAGCGTGAAAAGCTGCGGCGGAATGGGCGTTCCGGCCTTCTGCGTGGCCAGGCCCATGCGCAGGTTTTCGTGCACGCTCAGGCGGGCGAAAATCTCGCGCCCCTGCGGCACGTAGCCGATGCCGGCGCGCGCGCGTTCGTAGGGCGCGGCGCGCGTCAGGTCCTGCCCCGCGAAGGCGATGCGCCCCGCGCGCGTGGGCACCAGGCCCATGAGCGACTTGAGCAAGGTGGTCTTGCCCACGCCGTTGCGCCCCAGCACCACGGTGATTTCGCCGGCCTGCGCCTGCAGGCTGACCCCGCGCAGGATGTGCGAGCCGCCGTAGTACTGCTGGATGTTGTCGATGTGAAGCATGGGAATTCCTTCAGCGGTTCAGCGGCCCAGGTAGACCTCGATCACGCGCTCGTCGGCCTGCACCTGGTCCAGCGTGCCCTCGGCCAGCACGGCGCCGTCGCACAGCACCGTGACTTTCTCGCTGATGGTGCGGATGAAGCCCATGTCGTGCTCTACCACCATCAGCGAATGCTTGCCCTTGAGGCGCAGGAACAGCTCGGCGGTGCGCGCGGTTTCCTCGTCGGTCATGCCGGCCACGGGTTCGTCGAGCAGCAGCAGCCTGGGCTCCTGCATCAAGAGCATGCCGATCTCCAGCCACTGCTTCTGGCCGTGGCTCAGGTCGCCGGCGCGCCGGGCCACGGCGCCTTGCAGCTGGATGGTTTCGAGCACCTCGCACAGCCGGTCGCGCTGTGCGCCGCCGAGGCGAAAGCGCATGCTCGGCACCACGCGCTTGTCGGTGGCCAGGGCCAGCTCCAGGTTCTCGAACACGCTGAGTTCCTCGAACACCGTGGGCTTCTGGAACTTGCGCCCGATGCCCAGGGCGGCAATCTCGGGCTCGGTGTAGCGCAGCAGGTCGAGCGTGGAGCCGAAGTACACCGTGCCCGCGTCGGGCCGGGTCTTGCCGGTGATGATGTCCATCATCGTGGTCTTGCCCGCGCCGTTGGGGCCGATGATGCAGCGCAGCTCGCCCGGCGCGATGTCCAGCGAGAGCTGGTTGATGGCCTTGAAGCCGTCGAAGCTCACGCTCACGTCCTCCAGGTACAGGATGCGGCCATGCGCCACGTCCACCGTGCCGGGCACCACGGGGCGGCCAAAGGCGGCGCTGCGGTCGCCCGAGGCGGTCTTGCCCTGGGCATGGGGTTCGGCATGGGCGTGGGCCATGCGGCGCGCGCCTTCGTCCATCAGGTCGGGGGTCATGCGCGCTCTCCTTGGCGCTCTTCCTTGCGGCGCAGTTGCCGCACCAGGCCCACCACGCCCTGGGGCATGAACAGGGTCACCGCGATGAACAGCGCCCCCAGGAAGTACAGCCAGAATTCCGGGAACGTCACGGTGAGGATGCTCTTGGCGCCATTGACGATGAACGCGCCCACGATGGGGCCGAGCAGCGAGGCGCGGCCGCCCACGGCCGCCCAGACGGCAATCTCGATGCTGTTGGCCGGGCTCATCTCGCCGGGGTTGATGATGCCGACCTGGGGCACATACAGCGCCCCGGCCACGCCGCACATCACGGCCGAGAGGACCCAGATGGTGAGCTTGTAGGGCAGCGGGTTGTAGCCGCAGAACATGACGCGGCTTTCCGCGTCGCGGATGGCCTGCAGCACGCGGCCGAACTTGCTGGCCACCAGCCAGCGCGCGCCCAGGTAGCAGCCCAGCAGCGTCAGCCCGGTGAGCACGAACAGCGCCATGCGCATGCCCGGCGTGGCCAGGGGCAGACCGAGGATGCGCTTGAAGTCGGTAAAGCCGTTGTTGCCGCCGAAGCCGGTCTCGTTGCGGAAGAACAGCAGCATGGCCGCGAACGTGAGCGCCTGGGTGATGATGGAGAAGTACACCCCCTGGATGCGCGAGCGGAAGGCGAAGTAGCCGAACACGAAGGCCAGCAGCCCCGGCACGGCCACGATCAGCACCAGCGTGGCGGCGAAGCTGTCGGACAGCGCCCAGTGCCAGGGCAGCGCCTTCCAGTCGAGGAACACCATGAAGTCGGGCAGCGTGCTTTGGTAGTTGCCGTCCTGGCCGATCTGGCGCATGAGGTACATGCCCATCATGTAGCCGCCCAGGGCGAAGAACAGGCCGTGGCCCAGGCTGAGGATGCCGGTGTAGCCCCAGATCAGGTCCATGGCCAGGGCGCAGATGGCGTAGCACATGATCTTGCCGATCAGGCCCACCAGGTAGTCGCTCAGGTGCAGCGGGTGGCCCGCGGGCACGGCCAGGTTGAGCACCGGCGCCAGGGCGCAGACCAGCAGCAGGGCCGCGAGCACGCCGGACCAGCCGCCGCGCGTGAGCAGGGGGCCTTTGGCGGGCAGCACGGGCAGTGCCGGCAGCGCGGCGGGCAGGGGGGAGACGCTTGTCGTCATGGAGAACTCCGGGCGGTCAGGCGCTGCGGCCCTTGAGGGCGAAGAGGCCCTGGGGACGCTTCTGGATGAAGACGATGATGAAGACCAGCACGGCGATCTTGGCCAGCACGGCGCCGGTCCAGCCTTCGAGGAACTTGTTGAGAATGCCCAGGCCCAGCGCGGCGTACACGGTGCCCGCGAGCTGGCCGACGCCGCCCAGCACCACCACCATGAACGAGTCCACGATGTAGTTCTGCCCCAGGTCGGGGCCGACGTTGCCCACCTGGCTCAGCGCCGCGCCCGCCAGGCCGGCAATGCCCGAGCCCAGGGCGAAGGCGTAGGTGTCGATGCGCGCCGTGTTCACCCCCATGCACGCGGCGATGGGGCGGTTCTGCGTGACGCCGCGCACGAACAGGCCCAGCCGCGTCCTGCCGATGAGCAGCGCCACGGCCACCAGCACGGCGGCGGCGAAGCCGATGATGACGATGCGGTTCCAGGGCAGGGTGAGGCTGCCCAGCAGGGTGATGCCGCCGCTCATCCAGCTCGGGTTTTCCACGCCCACGTTCTGCGCGCCGAAGAGCGAGCGCACGCCTTGCATCAGCACCAGGCTCAGGCCCCAGGTGGCCAGCAGCGTCTCCAGCGGGCGGCCGTACAGGAAGCGGATCACGCTGCGCTCCATGGCCGCGCCCACCAGCGCCGCGCTGAGAAAGGCCACCGGCAGGGCGGCCAGCAGGTAGGCGTCGAACGCGCCCGGCAGGTAGCGCTGGAACAGGCCCTGCACCACGTAGGTGGCGTAGGCGCCGACCATGATGAGTTCGCCATGGGCCATGTTGATCACGCCCATCAGGCCGTAGGTGATGGCCAGGCCCAGCGCGGCCAGCAGCAGGATGGAGCCCAGGCTGATGCCGGTGAACAACTGCCCCAGGAAGGCGCTGGCGGCCAGGGCGCGCTCGATGCGCTCCAGGGACTGGCGCAGCGCCGCCTGCACGGCCGGGTCGCGCTCCTGGGCCAGGCGCTGGGCCAGCAGCGCCTTGACGATGGGCTCGCGCGCCTGCGCCAGCAGCGTGGCGGCGTCGCTGCGTTGCGCCGCCTGGGCACTGCCCAACTGCAGCGCGGCGCGCGCCAGGCGCAGCGACTGGGCGGCGGGGGCCGACAGCTGGCCGGCATGCGCGGGCGACAGCGCCTGCTCCACCAGCGGCAACTGGGCCGGGCTGGGGTCGTCGAAGGCGCCGCGCTGCAGGGTGGCGGCGGCCTCGCGCTGGCGGGCCGGGTCGCCGGTGAAAAGATCCATGCCCGCCAGCGCCGTGTCCAGCGCGCCGCGCAGGCGGTTGTTCACCACCGCCTCTTCGGCGCTGGCGGTGAGGTCCACGGGCTGGCCGTCCACGGCCGTGGTGGCGAGGCCGTCGCGCACGATGAGCACCTGGCCGTCCTGCACCTGCACGGCCTCGTCGGCAAGGGCGCGCACCAGCGCATGGCCGCGCGCATCGGTGCCGGCGGCCAGGTGCATCAGGGTTTCGGTGCGGGTGTCGCCGTCGCCCTCGGCCAGCCGCAGGGCTTCTTCGCTGGTGAGCGCCCAGGCGCTCCAGGGCAGCAGCAGCGCGGTGCCCAGGCCGGCGGCCAGGGCCAGCCGGCGGCACGCATGCAGCAGTGTGGGATGCATAGCTCGCTTTCGGGAGTCGATTTCTGGGGGGCCGCCAGCGGGGCGGCCCCGGCGGGCCTTGCTTACTTCTTCTCGGGCACGTTCTTCTTGCCGGCGTTTTCCGCGATGTAGTCGCTCCACGGGTCGGCCACCACCGGGCCCTTGGTCTTCCACACCACCTTGAACTGGCCGTCGGCCTTGATTTCGCCGATGAACACCGGCTTGTGCAGGTGGTGGTTTTCCTTGTCCATGGTGGACACGAAGCCGCCCGGCGCCGGGAAGGTCTGGCCGGCCATGGCGGCGATCACCTTGTCGGTGTCGGTGCCGCCGGCCTTGTTCACGGCCTGGGCCCACATGTTCACGCCGATGTAGGTGGCTTCCATGGGGTCGTTGGTGAGCGGCTTGTCCTTGTGGCCGGGGATGGCGTGGGCCTTGGCGTAGTCGCTCCACTTCTTCACGAAGGCATCGTTGGCCGGGCTCTTGATGCTCATGAAGTAGTTCCAGGCGGCCAGGTGGCCCACCAGGGGCTTGGTGTCCACGCCGCGCAGCTCTTCCTCGCCCACCGAGAAGGCGACCACCGGCACGTCCTTGGCCTTGAGGCCGGCGTTGCCCAGCTCCTTGTAGAAGGGCACGTTGGAGTCGCCGTTGATGGTGGAGACCACGGCGGTCTTCTTGCCCTCGGAGGCGAACTTCTTGATCTTGGCGATGATGGTCTGGTAGTCGCTGTGGCCGAAGGGGGTGTACTCCTCCATGATGTCGGCGTCGCCCACGCCCTTGGACTTGAGGAACGCGCGCAGGATCTTGTTGGTGGTGCGCGGGTACACGTAGTCGGTGCCCAGCAGCACGAAGCGCTTGGCCTCGCCGCCGTCCTTGCTCATCAGGTATTCCACGGCTGGAATGGCCTGCTGGTTAGGGGCAGCGCCGGTGTAGAACACGTTCTTGCTCAGCTCCTCGCCCTCGTACTGCACGGGGTAGAAGAGCAGGCTGTTCTTTTCCTCGAACACCGGCAGCACGGACTTGCGGCTCACCGAGGTCCAGCAGCCGAACACCACGGCCACCTTGTCCTGGTCGATGAGCTGCTTGGCCTTCTCGGCGAACAGCGGCCAGTTGGAGGCCGGGTCGACCACCACCGGCTCCAGCTTCTTGCCGAGCACGCCGCCCTTGGCGTTGATCTCGTCGATCGCCATGAGCACCGTGTCCTTGAGCACGGTCTCGGAGATCGCCATGGTGCCGGAGAGGCTGTGCAGCACGCCGACCTTGATGGTGTCGGCGGCCTGCGCGGGCAGGCCGATCAGGCCCATGGAGGCCACGGCGGCAGCGGCCGAGAGGGTCTTGAGAGTCAGGCGGCGGGAGGTCGACATGGTGCGTTCCGTTTCTGTCAAAGAGGGAGAGGAGGACTCTGCCGCCTGGGGGTGCGGGCGCCCGCGGCGCCCTTCTCAAGCGGACGGGTCCATGCTAGGGAGACCCTCCCGGAACGTCTGTACGCCATGTGGCGTATGTGGGGCGCTCATGTTTACGTGAGCAAACCCCAGGAGGAACTCCGTGGGGAGGCCAGGTGATCGCCCTCCGTCTTCGCTCTCCATCGCCGCATAGAGCTTCTAAATTTATTATTTTTGTGTTTTTGTCACTGGTTTATTTGACGAAATTGATAAAAAGATAAAATCAGAAACATCAACCGCCATGTATCCAAGGTTGCCAGTGAGGTCGCGTAGCTTGACCAGCACATCTTGTGCGCTTCTGGCGTTGGCCAATTGGCTTGTCGCCGCAATGGACAAGGAGCATTCCATGAGTCATCTGAAAATTTCGACACGCCTGACGGCCCTGCTGGGCGGGTTGTGCCTGTTGGTCTTGCTCATCGGTTTAGGAGGGCTTTGGGGAATGAGCCAGTCCAATCGGGGCTTGCATTCGGTGTATGAAGACCGTGTTGTCCCGTTGATTCAGCTCAAGACCGTGTCCGATATGTATGCAGTCAATATCGTGGATACGACGCACAAGGCACGTGATGGGGCGTTGAGTCCCGCGCAGGCATTGGCGTCGTTTGCCGCCGCGCGCGCCACGATCGAGCGCACCTGGGCTGCCTATACCGTCACTGATCTTGTGCCCAGAGAAAAGGAACTCATTGAACGATTCAGGCCTTTGCAGGCCCAGGCCGATGAGGCCACGGCCACCATCGAAGGGCTCGTCAAAGCCGGCGATACAGAAGGGCTACGGGCCTTCGCGGCACAGCGCATGTATCCGGCGATGGATCCCCTGCAAGATGTTTTGGGCCAACTGATTGAGGTGCAGCAGCAGGTGGCCAAGTCCGAGTTCGATGCGTCGAACGCGAGTTTTGGGCATTTGCGCTTGTTCAGCAGTGCAGCGGTGCTTGCCGGCTTGCTGGCAGCCGTGTTGGTGGGCGGTGCGATCGTGCGTCAGATCACGCGCTCCATTCAACAGGCACTGGACAGTACCGAGGCGATTGCCCAGGGGAACCTGGCCGTGGCAATTCCGGTCCAGGGGCGTGACGAGATCGCACGGCTCATGCTGGGGCTTGGCGCCATGCGTGACCGCTTGGCCTCGGTCGTGCATGGTGTCAGTGGCAACGCCGAAAGCGTAGCCAATGCCAGCGCTGAAATCGCCCAAGGCAACAATGATCTGTCGGCGCGTACCGAGCAGCAGGCATCGGCCTTGCAGGAAACCGCAGCATCCATGGAGCAACTCTCTTCCACTGTGCGCCAGAACGCTGACAACGCACGCCAAGCCAACGAACTCGCGCTCAGCGCGTCGGAAGTAGCGGTCCAAGGGGGCGATGTCGTGGCTGAAGTGGTTGAGACCATGCGTGGCATCAATGCCAGCAGTCAGCGGATCGCGGACATCATTGGCGTCATCGATGGCATCGCTTTCCAGACCAATATCCTGGCCTTGAATGCGGCTGTGGAGGCCGCCCGAGCCGGTGAGCAGGGACGAGGTTTTGCCGTCGTGGCGGGTGAGGTACGCAGCCTGGCGCAGCGTTCGGCCGATGCCGCCAAGGAAATCAAGGACCTCATCATTGCCAGTGTGGGGCGCGTGGAGCAAGGTTCGCTGCTTGCGGACAAGGCGGGAGCCACCATGGCCGACGTTGTGGCGGCCATTCGCCGCGTGACCGACATCATGGGCGAGATCAGCGCAGCGAGCGGTGAGCAGGCTAACGGCGTGGCCCAGGTGGGTGAAGCGATTACGCAGATGGACCAAGTGACCCAGCAGAACGCGGCGTTGGTTGAGGAGATGGCTGCTGCAGCCAGCAGCCTTAAGAGTCAGGCGCACGACCTGGTAGGAACTGTGGCTTTCTTCAAGCAGGCGCAAGGGGGCGCGTTTGACACACCTCGCAGCGAGGCCGCAGTGCCTACGGCGATCGAGCCCGGGCGCGCACCTGCTTCTGTGGCCAAGGGGCCAACGGGTCCGGCGCACCGCTTGGCAGCCGTTTCAGCGAAGGTACGCGTCAAGCCTGTGCCGCAAGGCGCCAAAACTGGCGGAAAGGACGACTGGGAGAGTTTTTGACGTTGCGGGCATGGCAGGCCAAACCAGGCGCACCCATCAGACGCCGTGGGCTGCTCCAGGGGACGATCGGGTGTAGGCTGTCCGCATGACCACCCACACCATCCCCACTGCCCCGCAGGCGTCCCCTGGCGAAGGCGTACCCGTCTCGCGCCTGGCCGTGCGCCGCGTGGCCATCGACACCTGGCGCGAGAACGTCGCCTACCTGCACCGCGACTGTGCCGTGTACCGCGCCGAGGGGTTCCAGGCGCTGTCCAAGATCGAGGTGCGTGCCAATGGTCGGCGCATCCTGGCCACGGTGAACGTGGTGGACGACCCCGGCATCGTCGCCTGCCACGAGCTGGGGCTGTCGGAAGATGCCTTTGCCCAGTTGGGCGTGGAGACCGGCTACAAGGTGGCGGTGGCGCAGGCCGAGCCGCCCGAATCCATGGGCGCACTGTTCCGCAAGATCGCGGGCGAGCGCCTGCGGCGCGAAGACCTGCGCGCCATCGTGCGCGACATTGCCGAGCACCGCTATTCCAAGATCGAGCTCACCGCCTTCGTCGTCGCCTGCAACCGCGACGAACTGGACCGCGAAGAGGTGTTCTTCCTCTCCGACGCCATGGTGGCCACGGGCCAGCGGCTTGACTGGCACGAGGGCCTGGTGGTGGACAAGCACTGCATCGGCGGCATCCCGGGCAACCGCACTTCGATGCTGGTGGTGCCCATCGTGGCGGCGCACGGCATGCTGTGCCCCAAGACCTCGTCGCGCGCCATCACCTCGCCCGCCGGCACCGCCGACACCATGGAGGTGCTGGCCAATGTCGAGCTGCCGCTGCAGGACCTGCAGCGCATCGTGCGCGACCACCGCGGTTGCCTGGCCTGGGGCGGCACGGCGCAGCTCTCGCCCGCCGATGACGTGCTGATTTCCGTCGAGCGCCCGCTGTCCATCGACTCGCCGGGGCAGATGGTGGCGTCCATCCTGTCCAAGAAAATCGCCGCCGGTTCCACCCACCTGGTGCTCGACATCCCCATCGGCCCCACGGCCAAGGTGCGCTCCATGCCCGAGGCGCAGCGCCTGCGCCGCCTGTTCGAGTACGTGGCGCAGCGCCTGGGCCTGTCGCTCGACGTGGTCATCACCGACGGGCGCCAGCCCATCGGCAACGGCATTGGCCCGGTGCTGGAGGCACGCGACGTGATGCGCGTGCTGGAGAACGACCCGCGCGCGCCCAACGACCTGCGCCAGAAGGCCCTGCGCCTGGCGGGCCGCCTCATCGAGTGCGACCCCGACGTGCGCGGCGGCGATGGCTACGCCATTGCGCGCGACATCCTCGACTCCGGCCGCGCCCTGGCGCGCATGCAGTCCATCATTGCAGCCCAGGGTGCCAAGGCGTTCGACCACAACCACCCGCGCCTGGGCGCGCTGCATTTCGAGACCTGCGCCCCGGCGGGCGGTGTGGTGGCCGGCATCGACAACCAGCAGATCGCCCGCATTGCCCGCCTGGCGGGCGCGCCCAAGGTGCAGGGCGCGGGCGTGGACCTGCTGTGCAAGCTGGGTGACACCGTGGCCGGCGGCCAGCCGCTGTACCGCGTGCATGCCGACTTCCCGGCTGACCTGGAATTCGCCCGCCAGGCCTGTGCGCAGGGCAGCGGCTACCGCCTGGGCACAGCCGATGAGGTGCCGCGTGTTTTCGTGGAGTTCTGAGCATGACCGGACCGGATACCCCTGCAGCCTGCCTGCTGTACTTTGACGACGAACGCCCCGCCGCCGAGCGCCTGGCCGCCGCCAGCGGCCTGGCCCTGCGGCCCGTGCAGCGCCACCGCTTTCCGGATGGCGAGCTCAAGCTCACCCTGCCGGTGGACGCGGCGGGCCAGTTGCCCGCGCGCGCCGTGCTGCTGCGCAGCCTCTATCAGCCCAACGACAAGCTGGTCGAACTGCTGCTGGCCGCCCGCGCCGCGCGCGGCCTGGGCGTGCGCCACCTCACGCTGGTGGCGCCGTACCTGGCCTACATGCGCCAGGACATCGCCTTCCACCCTGGCGAGGCCGTGAGCCAGCGCATCGTCGGCCCGTTCCTGGCCAGCCTGTTCGACGCCGTGGTCACCGTCGATCCGCACCTGCACCGCGTGGCCACGCTGCCCGAGGCCGTGCCCGCGGCCCAGGCCGTGGTGGTCAGCGGCGCGCCGCTGCTGGCCGACTGGATCGTGCAGCAGTGCCCCGGCGCGCTGCTGGTGGGCCCCGATGGCGAATCGGCCCAGTGGGTGGCCCAGGCCGCCCGGCGCCATGGGCTGCAGCATGCCGTGTGCACCAAGGAGCGCCACGGCGACCGCAGCGTCACCATCGCGCTGCCGCTGGTGGACGTGCGGGGCAGGGCGGTCGTGCTGCTGGACGACATGGCCAGCACCGGCCATACCCTGGCGCAGGCCACGCGCCTGCTGCGGCAGGCGGGCGCCGCCTCGGTCGATGTGGCCGTGACCCATGCCCTCATTGCGCCCGACGCGCTGGCTGCGCTGCACGACGCGGGCGTGGGGCGCTTCTGGAGCACCGATTGCGTGGCCCATGCCAGCAACGCCGTGGCCATGGCACCGGCGCTGGCCGAGGCCGTGGCGCAGGTATTCGCTGCACTGGAGTGAGCTGAGAAATTCCTGTTTTGATAGCTTCTAGCGCTTATCCCATAAGGGCTAGAGCCATATTTCGTCTGAAACTTCTCAACCCGCGCGCCGCAGCAGCCGCACCAGCATGGGCCGCACGAAATGCGCGCCCTGCGCCGTGCAGTGCGGCGCGAAGGCCGCCGCCACGCGCTCCAGGATCTCGGGCGTGATGTGGTGGTCGGCAAAAGTGGGGCGCATCATGCGCCGCTCGAACTCGGCGAAGTCCTGGAAGTGCACCGGCATGTCGAAGCGCCGCCGCGCCGCCTCCACCCACGGGCTGCCCGGCGCGGCCAGCGCGCGGTCCAGCGCCGCCTGCGCGGCGGCGCGCACCGTGCCTTCGTCGTTGTACAGGCGCACTACCTCGTTCAGCGCGCCGTCGTACACAGGCTCTGACACGTACAAATGCCCGCCCGGGCGCAGCACGCGCGCGGTTTCGGCCAGGGCCTGGTCCATCGCGTCCAGCGGCACGTGGTGCAGCGACTTGAGCATCAGCGCCAGGTCGAAGACGCCATCGGGGCACGGAATCGCCTGCGCGCCCGCCGCCTCGAAGCGCATGCCGGGCGTGGGCGCCTGCAGGTTGCGCTGGTGCTGGATGGCATCCACCTCCAGTCCCAGGTAGTCCAGCCCGGGCCAGCGCTGCAGCATCTGCCGCGCCATGCGCGCGGCGCCGCAGCCCAGCTCGATGATGTACGGGCCGGGCGCGGGCAGGAGCTGGGCGAGGAGGTCGAGTTCGTCGGTGAGGAGGGGATGGGTCATGGAAGGGCTGTGTTCAGGGAGTCTGGGGGCATGCATCTGAAGGGGGGGCTTTACCCAATGGCGATGATCGAATTCGCTTTATGCAGACCATCGCGCGCTTGGACAGCTTGTCCCTTGCGTGCATCTACTGCTGTGTCGGCGAGATGATCTGGCCGCGCCGTTGACGGGACACAATAGCAAAGAGACTTCCATCTTGTAGCAAATTTTTGCTATACTGTGAGTCTCAGCCAAATAAGGTTCGAGGCAACGCCGATGTAGCTCAGTTGGTAGAGCAACGCACTCGTAACGCGTAGGTCACCAGTTCGATTCCGGTCATCGGCACCAACTCCCGAAGGGGCTCTCCGTAAAAAGAGGGCCCCTTTCCTTTTGTGGCTCCGCCGTGTCTGTCTCGACACCCACACGCTCAACGGCTGACACGTGCTGCAGGCGTTGAGGCCCCGCCTACCCGCGCAGCCGGCCGGTCGCTTCGTCGAACGCCACCACGCCGCCCTCGGGATCGCCCTCCACCAGCAGGTCTTCATAGAACGCGCCGAAGAGGCGCGTGGGGTGGGCGATCTGGATTTCCAGAATCCACAGCCCCGTTTGCGGGCATGCGCCAAAGTCGCCCAGGTCGCCCGCGCGGTAGATGGCGTGCGGAAAGTCGCACACGCGGTGGCCCTTGATGTCCACGTTCAGCCGCCAGCCCATGGCCTGGGCCTGCTCGGCGGCGTAGGCGTACAGCGCCGTGCCCGCCAGCCCCTGCGTGCGCCAGCACTGCGCCACGCGGTGCCACAGGGTGCGCGCCGCGTCGGCGCAGGCGCGCATCTCGGCGTCGTCGCCCACCACGAAGGTGGCGCCCGCGTCGCCCTCGTGGCCGTTCCACACGGGGCCGATGTCGATGAAGAAAATGTCGTCCGCGCCCAGCACGCGGTCGGGGTCGATGCGGCGCTGGAAGGTCTTGAGCGTGCTCTCGCCAAAGCGCACCAGGGTCTGGTGCCAGATGCGGTCCATGCCCATGCCCTTGAGGATGGCGGTGGCCTGGGCGCAGGCGTCGCCCTCGCGCATGCCCGGCTGCACGGCCTGGGCGATGCGGCGCACGGCCTCCCAGGTGTTTTCTCGGGCCTGCTGCATGGCGGCGAGCGAAAAGCGCTCGCCCACGCGTTCTTGGGGATGGGACATGGCGATAGGGCGGAAGCAGAAAAAGAGACGGCCCCTGGCGGGCCGTAGGCGGGCACGGGGCGTGCCGGGCGCTATTCTATGTATGAATAGCAATGGCCGCGGCGCAGGCCCGTCAGCCCTGCTGCGCCGACAGCGGCAGGCCGAACACCGCGTCGAACGCCCAGTTGAAGACGAAGGTGTAGCACAGGAAGAAGACCACCAGCCCCAGGTCCATCACCAGCGCCTGCCACAGCGTCACCTGGAACCACCAGGCGAACAGCGGCACCAGGATGAACACCAGCCCGCCCTCGAAGCCTATGGCGTGCGCCACCCGGCGGCGCACGCTGCGCCCCTTCACGCTCTGGCGCGCTTCCCAGCGCTCGAAGGCCCAGTTGAAGACGATGTTCCAGACGATGGCGATGGCCGAGGCCGCCACGGCCACCACGCCCGAGTGCCCCGCGCTCTGCCCGGCCAGCAAGGCCAGCCCGGCCGTCGCGGCGGCGATGGCGATGAGTTCATACAGCGCCACGTAGATGACGCGGCGGCGGCGCCCGCGCAGGTAGAACCACAGCGGGGCAGGGGCGGAAATGGGAGCGGATGCAAAGGTCTTGGCAGTCATGGGGGCGAACTTTATGTGCCTATGGCTGATATATAAAGTCAGCTTGTTTCAGAAAAATTGACAGGTTGCCGCCATGGCCTTCACTTCCGACAGCGTGCAGGTGTTTCTCGCCGTGCTCGACCACGGCTCGTTCTCGGCGGCGGCGCGGGCCTTGTCGCGCGTGCCCTCGGCCGTGAGCATGACCATGGCGCACCTGGAGGCCGAGCTGGACGTGCAACTGTTCGACCGCCGCAGCCGCGAACCCCGGCCCACCGCCGCCGCCCGCGCGCTGGAGCCGCAGGCGCGCCAGTTGGCGCTGCAACTGCACCAGCTCAACGCCCAGGCGCTGGCACTCACCCAGGGGCTGGAGGAACGCCTGACCGTGGCCATCGCCCCTGAACTGCTCGGTGCGCCCTGGACGGCCGCCCTGGCCACCCTGGCGCTCGAATACCCGCTCTTGCAGGTGGAAGTGCTGGCCGCCCCGCAGACCGATGCCGTGGCCATGCTGCACGCCGGCCGCGCGCAACTGGCGCTGGTGTTCGAGCGCCCCAGCATCGACGGCCGCGAAGGCTTCGAGGAAGTGGGCAGCGAAGTGCTGATCGCCGTCATCGCCCCGCACCACCCGCTGCTGGCGCAACCCCCCGCGCCGCTGCTGGGCGAGGAACACCTCACCACCACGCGCCAGATCGTCGTCGCCAGCCGCGACTGGACGCAGACCGACCCGCGCTTCGTGTTCGCCCGCCACCACTGGCGCACCGACAACCACCTGGCCGCGCTCGGGCTGATCGAGGCCGGCCTGGGCTGGGGCTGGCAGCCCCGCGCCCTGGCCGAGCCCCGCATCCAGGCTGGTACCCTGGCTGAGATGCACTTCGCCAATCTGAGCAACGGTGTTTCGTTGTGGGTGGACGTGGTGTGGTCCAAGGAGCGCCCGCTGGGGCTGGGGGCGCGGCGGTTCGTGGAGTTGATGGCGGGGCAGTAGGGGGCTGGTGGGATGGGGGTGTGTTGGGGCTGAGTTGGGTTTTGTGAGGGGGCGTGGAGCTGTCGGCCATGAGGCGCCGCTGGTGGGATCAAGAAGCAGACATTCAACGTTTGAATTCACCGGCCGCCGAAGGCGGTCCGGTGCAATGAAGGGTTAGGTCTGACCCGGGATAGGCAAAGACTTTTCCATGAGCGCAGGATACTCTGTACTGCGCAGATAGCCTGCTCTCATATACCAAGATTCGAGTTGACTCAGATCCGGCGCCTCGTCGAGCGGGCGAGGTTCGAGGCGCACTACCTGGCAATGTTGTCGAGCTGCGAACGCCTCAGCATATGAAAGCAACATAGCGGCTACCCCTCTTCTCCTAAACTGAGGCAACACAAAAATCTCGTATACAAAGGCTAGAACAGTATTGCTTCGGTCTTCATATGAAAGCATGCCCATTTCAACGCCCTGATCCACGGCAACGAACTCAAGTGACCGCCCGCCATGACCGCGCTTCGCTCTGTATCGGAGCAGTGGATCCTGAATCTCTTCAGGAGACGAACGCTGTTCGATCTCTGTAGGCATAAGCGGGGTCGGTTGTGCGGCCTAACGAATGAAAGGGACTTCCCCGTCCCAAGCGCCGCGCGCATTTGCGCAATACGGCAACACAGTGCCACGATGGGAAGTGCGATCTCTCATCAACACGCTTGTTTTATGGAAGGGGAAGTCCATGACCATCGTAACCGTAGGAATCGACTTGGCAAAGAACGTCTTCGCGGTTCACAGCGTGGATGCTGCTGGTAAACCTGCCCTGGTGCGTCCCAGCGTGGCGCGCGACAAACTGCTGGAACTCATCGCCGCCTTGCCCCCGTGCCCCCGTGCCTCATCGGTATGGAAGCGTGCTCCGGCGCACACCACTGGGCCAGGGAATTCGAGAAGCTCGGCCACACTGTGCGCTTGATGGCCCCCAAGTTCGTCGCCCCCTACCGCCTTTCGGGCAAACGCGGCAAGAACGACGCCGCAGACGCAGCAGCGATTTGTGAAGCCGTCACCCGGCCCCAAATGCGCTTCGTACCCCTCAAGACCATCGAACAGCAAGGCCAGTTGATGGTGCACCGCGCCCGCCAGGGTTTCGTGGAACAACGCACCGCCACCCTCAACCGCATCCGGGGGCTGTTGTCGGAACTCGGCATTGTGCTGCCCCTGAAGGCCGCCATCGTACGGCGCGAAGCGCTGGCCCACCTCGAAGACCTGCCCGGCTGGGCCAACACGGTGATCGGTGACCTGCTTGGCGAAGTCACACGGCTGGATGAACGCATCGCTCAATATGACCGCCACATCGCCTTCATGGCCCGCCACAGCACGCAGGCGCAGCAGCTGATGCAACTGGCGGGCATTGGCGAGACCACCGCCACGGCCATCCTCAGCACCATCGGCAGTGGCCACGACTTCACTTGCGGGCGCAGCTTCAGCGCCTGGCTGGGCCTGGTGCCGGGCCAATACAGCTCGGGCGGCAAACAGCGCCTGGGGCGAATCACCAAGGCAGGAGACGCCTACCTGCGCAGCTTGCTCGTCATGGGCGCGCGGGCGGTCCTCGCTGCCGCCATGAACACCCGAGCGCCCAAGCAAGACGGCCTCAGCCGTTGGGCGCGCAGCTTGGCCGAGCGGCGCGGCTACTGGCGCGCGGTAGTGGCGATAGCCGCCAAGAACGCACGCATGTGCTGGGCGGCGCTGCAGCGGGGAGAGAGCTTCAAGATGCCCGCCTGAGCCGATCAGGCGAAGCAAGACAAACAACGCAAGCAACACAAGCCCAACAGATCAGGAATCCGCCGCGTGAAGGCAGTCGTTGATGTGCAAAAGGTTGGACCTGCGCTGGGGAATGCTCGGTTAACTTGGAGGGGAAAAATGGGAGCAATCCCAAGACCCGACTAACGAATGGAGCCCCCGGCGCGCGTCTTTCATCAGGGTTTGCTGCCGACACAGAAGGCAGCGCTAATGACCGTTTGTAGTCACGCCGTCCGTACCGTTTGCAACGAAGCATCGACGCGCTGCACGCACAAGGCTGGGAACTGCGCTGGAGTCAACGAAAACCATGCCTGGGTCTATCGCTACGCGATAAACCCAGGGAGAGGTATTGCTTGCGAATGTGGGGAAGCCCTTGTAGGCCCAGGTAAGCCGCCCGCCGTAGGCGGGTCGGCTTGAACGCAGAGTTAGACCCGAAGGCCAAAAGGGAACGCCCTGACTTGGAGACGGGAGCAGCCCACGAAAACGCGCTGAGCCACGGAAGCGGCGCAGCACTGCAAGAATGATAGCTGGTGACGCTTGCTGTGCAAGGGCTAGAGGCCAAAAAGGCTTGGAAAGCCTTTGAGAAATGCGAAGCGCTGGAATAAATAGCGGCCTGCTAAAGTAAATGAGGGGACTAACGAATAAGCTAAGCCGACCGCCGCAGGCGGGTCGGCTTGAGCGCCAAGTTAGACAAACCCATTCTCCCGAAGCGTTTGCTCGCCGTATGGCGTTAGCTTTAACTCACCATTGATGTCTGGAAAAATGAAGCCAAATTGCTGCATTCTATAAAGAGCTTCGTCGGATACTCTTTGACCCTTGACCCAATCGGCGAGCGCGATAATTACTGGTGAAACTTTTGGTTGAGCGAGCGCAGCTCTATAGTCGTCGATATCAGGAAGTTCCTCAAGTGGAGGCTTTATCTGACGCTCAATGTATGTTTCAGGCTCAAGTGGCAGAGAGTTTCCAAACGGATCAACAACTTGAACGCTATCAATTTTCCCGTTATTTAGGCGTTGAACATACAGCCCTGTGTAACTACTCATCTGATTTCTCCATAACTTTGATAATTGATTCCTAACGTAATGTAGACCGCACCAAGCCGCAGGCCATATCCGGCGCTTGCGGTCTAAATTGGCACGAAAAAAACGCGGAAAGGGGCTTGTAGCCTGGATTGACGGCGTGTATGCTGTATAAAAATACAGTACTAAATTCAGCCATGAAACCCGCCGCCCCTCCTGTGTTGCGCGCCACACGGTTGCTGGACCAGGTCCGTGAGCGAATTCGTTACAAACACTATAGCCTGCGCACCGAGCAGGCCTACGTGCAGTGGGTGCGCATGTTCGTGAAATGGCACGGTTTGCGGCATCCACGAGACTTGGGGCAGCTGGAAATCGAAGGTTTTCTGGCCATCATGACTGAATGACGACTTTGGAGCTTCTAGCTAGACGGCGGCTCAGGGTCGGTTGCGTGAGGTCAGCGCAGTGAACAGCGGTCATTAGCCAGGTCGCGACGAGAGCAGCACGATGAAGGCGTCGGCTATGTCAGCAACACCTCACATTGCTGCCGCTCATGTCAACCACGGTGGCCGAACTGAACGTCGGCTTCATGGTGCCGACAGTGAGTTCGCACGCTGACCCCGACCGGCCGCAACCGCTGCATAGCAGCCAGTCTCGCCGGAACATGGTGGCTGGACTTTTTTTCAGAGGGATGTCCGAGTGGTGCAAGATCTCCTGCTTCGGTTTGGTGCTCGAACCAGTCTGTTGCCCTGGGGCGAGAACCATTGTCAAAGTGGCATAGGCTGAGTGAAATGGAACAGGGGCGCGGATGCTACACTCCCCATCGCTTGGAGCAGATGCCTACTCTGGAACCAGTATGGCCTTGCATATCTGCCAATCAAGCTCTCACATCTGACATGATCTGTACTGTCTCGATCAACGTTACCTATTGGTGGCGCTTCCTTGTTGGAAGCGGCACGTTGTTGCGGCCATGAGCCGCTCCTTGCCGCCGGTACCGGTAGGCAAGGTTTAGTCAGATGTCATCCGGCGCGGCGGCTCCAGCATCTAGAGGAGATCGCCAATGTCTTCATCGTTGTCCCAAGTTCGCTACGTGTCTTTGTATGGCCATGCGCGGCCTACTCTTGGCTTCGTCCTTTGGCGATGCATGTCGAGGGTGCGCGGCGGGATGGTCGCTGTATGGCGGTAAGCATGTTCGATGCAGATTGCTGGCCGGACGCGCTGTCGTGGTTACGACCTGTTAGAGCCATTTCTACATGACCCTCAAAGCGTTCGGGTATCTTTTGGCCCATCTTCCCCGTTCGGCGTGTACATAACTGTGTATATCGGAATGCGTGGAATCAGGTAAAAAACAATGTAAATCAAGGACTTACGATGATAAAGCTTTTGATGATCGACAACTATGACAGCTTCACCTTCAACATCGTCCAGTACTTCGGCGAGCTGGGCGCGCAGGTGGAGGTGTTCCGCAACGACGGGATCACGCTCGAAGGCATTGCCGCGCGCGCCCCCGACCGGCTGGTGGTCTCGCCCGGCCCGTGCTCGCCGGCCGAGGCGGGCATTTCGGTGGCCGCCATCCAGCACTTCGCGGGCAAGCTGCCGATTCTGGGCGTGTGCCTGGGGCACCAGAGCATTGGTGCCGCCTTCGGCGGCAAGATCATCCGGGCGCAGCAGCTCATGCATGGCAAGACCAGCGTCATCACCACCACGCAGCAGGGCGTGTTCGCCGGGCTGCCGGCGCAGTTCACGGTGAACCGCTACCACTCGCTGGCCATCGAGCGCACGAGCTGCCCCGAGGTGCTGGAGGTGACGGCCTGGACGGATGACGGCGAGATCATGGGCGTGCGCCACAAGACGCTGCCCATCGAGGGCGTGCAGTTCCACCCCGAGAGCATCCTGACCGAGCATGGCCACGCCATGCTGAAGAACTTCCTGGATCAAAAATGAGAGCTGCCAGCGCTTGATGGGTAAGCGCTGGCAGCCTTTTTGACTCCTAAATTTACTGGAACGCCACTTCCGCGAAACTGCGCAACTTGCGGCTGTGCAGGCGCTGCACGCCGCCGTCGCGCAGGATGTCGATGGCGCGCATGCCGATGCGCAGGTGCTGGTCCACGCGCTCGCGGTAGAAGTGGTTGGCCATGCCGGGCAGCTTGATCTCGCCGTGCAGGGGCTTGTCGGAGACGCACAGCAGGGTGCCGTAGGGCACGCGGAAGCGGAAGCCGTTGGCGGCGATGGTCGCCGATTCCATGTCCAGCGCCACGGCGCGGCTCTGGCTGAAACGGCGCTGGGGCAGGTTGTCGGGCAGCAGCTCCCAGTTGCGGTTGTCGGTGCTGGCCACGGTGCCGGTGCGCATGATGCGCTTGAGGTCCGACTCGGGCACCCGCGACACGTCGGCCACGGCCTGCTGCAGCGCCATCTGGATCTCGGCCAGCGCCGGGATGGGCACCCACAGCGGCAGCTCCTCGTCGAGCACGTGGTCCTCGCGCACATAGGCGTGGGCCAGCACGTAGTCGCCCAGCTGCTGGCTGTTGCGCAGGCCGGCGCAGTGGCCCAGCATCATCCAGGCGTGCGGGCGCAGCACGGCGATGTGGTCGGTGATGGTTTTGGCGTTGGCCGGGCCCACGCCGATGTTGACCATGCTGATGCCGCTGGCGTCCTTGCGCACCAGGTGGTAGCCGGGCATCTGCGGCAGGCGCGGCGGGGCCGTGCCCAGCTCGTCGCCGGGCTCGGCGGCCAAGCCCGTGCGGCGCGTGACCACGTTGCCGGGCTCGATGAAGGCCACGTACTCGCTGTCCGGTTTGGCCATCTCGGCGTGGCCCAGGCGCACGAATTCGTCGATGTAGAACTGGTAGTTGGTGAACAGCACGAAGTTCTGGAACCACTCGGGCGCCGTGCCCGTGTAGTGGCGCAGGCGGTGCAGCGAGTAGTCCACGCGCGGCGCGGTGAACAGCGACAGCGGCTGCGCCTCGCCGGGGCGCGCCTGCCAGGTGCCGTTGGCGATGCCGTCGTCCATGGCGGCCAGGTCGGGCAGGTCGAACAGGTCGCGCATGAGCATGCGGCGCTCGGGCGTGAGCGTGCCCTCGATGTGGTCGTGCTCGGCGAACGAGAAGTGGATGGGGATGGGGTGGGCGCTGGTGCCCACCTCCAGCTCCACGTTGTGGCTGGCGCGCAGCAGGCGGAACTGCTCGGCGTAGTAGCGGGCGAACAGGTCGGGCCGGGTCAGCGTGGTCTCGTAGCGCCCGGGACCCTCCACGAAGCCGTAGGCCAGCTTGGAGTCCGCCCGCGCCACGGTGGTGGTGTGCACGCGCACGAAGGGGTAGAAGGCGCGCACCGCGCTCGTGGGCGTTTCGCCGGCCACGAAGCGCTGCATGGCATCGCGCAGGTGGCCGATCTGCTGCTGGTAGATGCGCTGCACCTGGGCCAGGGCGTCGGCCGGGTCGGTATGGCGGGTGGGGGCGATGAAGTCGGGGATGAGGGGCATGCCCCTATTGTCCACAAGCCGGGTGACAGGATGGCCCGGCCTGGGCCTACGCCTTGGCGCCGCCGCGCAGCCAGCGCTCGGCGCTGGGCACGTCCATCGGCTCGGAGAGCGCGAACCCCTGCATCAGGTCGCAGCCCAGCCCCGCCAGCAGGTCGATCTGCGCCTGCGTCTCCACCCCTTCGGCCACGGTCTTGAGCTGCAGGCTGCGGCCCATCTGGATGATGGCGGTGACGATGGCCACGTCGTCGGCGTTGCCGGGGGTGTCCATGACGAAGGAGCGGTCGATCTTGAGCTTGTCGATGGGGTAGCGCTTGAGGTAGGCCAGCGACGAGTAGCCGGTGCCGAAGTCGTCGATGGAGACGCCCACGCCCAGGGCCTTGAGGGCGTTCAGGGTGTCCAGCACCTGGCCGGTCTGGTGCATGAGCACGGACTCGGTCAGCTCGATCTCCAGGTACTGCGGCGCCAGGCCCGTGTCGTGCAGCACGGCGGCGATCTCGGCGGCGACGTCGCGCTGGCGGAACTCGATGGCCGAGAGGTTCACGGCCACCGGCACCATGGCCAGGCCCGCGTCCTGCCAGGCCTTGAGCTGGCGGCAGGCCTCGCGCATCACCCAGCGGCCGATGGGCGTGATGAGGCCGCGCGATTCCGAGAAGCCGATGAACTCGTCGGGCCCCACCAGGCCGCGCTCGGGGTGGCGCCAGCGCACCAGGGCCTCGAAGCCCTGCAGCGTGCCGTCGGCCAGGCGCAGCTGGGGCTGGTAGTGCAGCACGAAGGCGTTGCTGGCGATGGCCTCGCGCAGCAGGCGCTCCTGCTGCAGCACCTCCATGGCACTGCCGTCCATGATGTCGCTGCGGTAGAACTGGCGGTTGCCGCGCCCGCTGCTCTTGGCGTGCTGCATGGCCGCGTCGGCGCAGCGCAGCAGCGCGTCGCTGGTGTCGCCGTCTTCCGGGTAGATGCTGATGCCGATGGAGGGCGACATGGTGAGCGGCAGCTGGTCCACCGTGAAGACATCGTGCATGGAGGCCAGCAGCTTGTCGGCCACCATGGCGGCATCGTCGGGGCTCTGCACGTCGGTCAGCACCACCACGAACTCGTCGCCGCCCAGGCGCGCGACCACGTCGGCGTCGCGCACGCCCTGGCGCAGCCGCTCGGCCACGTTGCACAGCAGCTGGTCGCCGGCGTGGTGGCCGAGCGAATCGTTGACGGTCTTGAAGTGGTCCAGGTTGACGAACAGCACGGCCGCGCGGCCCTGGCGGCGGCGGGCGAGGGACAGCACCTGCGACAGCTGCTCCATGAGGAAGTGCCGGTTGGGCAGCTGCGTGAGCGCATCGTGCAGCGCGATGAAGGCCTCGCGCTCCTGCGCCTGCTTGCGCGCGGTGATGTCGCGCACGACCACGATGCGGTAGTCCGCGTGCTGCTCGGGCATGGTCTTGCCCACCACCTCCACGGGAATCGCGTGGCCGTCCTTGTGGCGGATGGTCACCTCGTAGGGGTCCTCGCGGCCGCTGCGCGTGTAGTCCAGCGCCACGGAGCGCCACTCGGGGCTGATGAAGTTGAAGATCGACAGGCCGATGACCTCGTGCAGCGCGAAGCCGGTCAGGCGGGTCAGCGCGTCGTTGCCGTCGGTGATGATGCCGTCGCGGTGGAACACGATGGCCTCGTCGGTGGCCTCGGTGAATTTGCGCATGCGCTCTTCGCTCTGGCGCACGGTGCGTTCGGCGCGCCAGCGCTCGGTGATGTCGGTGATCAGCACGAACGAGCCCAGCTGCCGCGCACGGCCGTCGAAATGCGGGATCAGGTTGACCTCGATCATGCGCGACTCGCCGTTGGGCAGGGTCTGCTCGCGCGTGTACTTCACGTGCTCGCCGCGCATGGAGCGCTCCACATAGGGCTGGATGGCGTACCAGGCCTTGTCGCCGATGGCCTCCTGGACGGTGAGGTCGAGGATGGATTCGGTACTGTGCCCGTTGTAGGCGGCGTAGCCCTGGTTGGCGAAGCGGCAGCGAATCTCGGGCAGGTCGAAATACGCCATCAGCGCGGGCACCGAGTCTGCGATCAGGCGCAGGAGTGAATCGCTGGATTCCTCCTGCCGTGGCGCATTGGCTGCATTGATTGTCGAGTCTGGCATATCCCACCCGCTGCTTGGACATTGGTTATATCCGATACACCTGACGCGTGCGTCAGGGAAACTGCCTGGGTGCACCCCCGCCGGATAATCGCGCCATGACCTCCCTAGACAACCAGGCCGGCGCCGACTTCGGCACGCTGGCCCTGAGCCCCGCCACGCTGGCCAACCTGCGCCAGCTCGGCTACATGCAAATGACTCCCATTCAGGCGGCCAGCCTGCCGCCCGCCCTGCTGGGCAAGGACCTGATCGCCCAGGCCAGCACGGGCAGCGGCAAGACAGCCGCCTTCGCGCTGGCGCTGCTGGCCAACCTCAACCCACGCCGCTTTGCGGTGCAGTCCCTGGTGCTGTGCCCCACGCGCGAACTGGCCGACCAGGTGGCCACCGAGATCCGCCGCCTGGCGCGCGCCGAGGAAAACACCAAGGTCGTGACGCTGTGCGGCGGCGTGCCGCTGCGCGGCCAGGCCCTGAGCCTGGAGCACGGCGCCCACATCGTGGTGGGCACGCCCGGCCGCGTGATGGACCACCTGGAGCGGCAGAACTTGAGCCTGGAGGCGCTCAACACCCTGGTGCTCGACGAGGCGGACCGCATGCTCGACATGGGTTTCTTCGACGACATCGCCCGCGTGGCGCGCCAGTGCCCCACGGCTCGCCAGACGCTGCTGTTCTCGGCCACCTACCCCGAGGGCATCGCCCAGCTCAGCGCCCAATTCATGAAAACGCCCGTGCAGATCACGGTGCAGGCCCAGCATGCCGAGGGCAAGATCGAACAGCGCTGGTACGAGGTGAAGGACGGCGAGCGCCTGCACGCCGTGTCGCAGCTGCTGGGCCACTTCCGGCCCGAATCGTCCATCGCCTTCTGCAACACCAAGCAGCAGTGCCGCGACCTCGTGGCCGTGCTGCAGGCGCAGGGCTTCAGCGCGCTGGCGCTGTACGGAGAGCTGGAGCAGCGCGAGCGCGACCAGGTGCTGGTGCAGTTCGCCAACCGCAGCTGCTCCGTGCTCGTCGCCACCGACGTGGCTGCGCGCGGGCTGGACATCGCCAACCTGGCCGCCGTCATCAACGTGGACGTGACGCCCGACCCCGAGGTGCACGTGCACCGCATCGGCCGCACGGGCCGGGGCGATGCGGAAGGCCTGGCGCTCAGCCTCGCCAGCCTGAATGAAATGGGCTACGTGGGCCGCATCGAGCAGCTGCAGGGCCGCGAGTCGCGCTGGCACGCGCTGGCGGAACTCGCGCCCACGGGCAGCGGCCCGCTGGTGCCGCCCATGGCCACCATCCAGATCGTGGGCGGGCGCAAGGAAAAGATCCGCGCCGGCGACGTGCTGGGCGCGCTGACCGGCGACATGGGCTACACCCGCGAGCAGGTGGGCAAGATCAACGTCAACGACTTTTCCACGTACGTGGCGGTGGACCGCGCCATCGCCGAACAGGCCGTGCAGCGGCTCAACCAAGGGCGCGTGAAGGGCAAGGCGGTGAAGGCGCGGCTGGTCACGGATTGATCGGGAAAATACAAGCCAAATCGGCCTCTAGCGCTTATCTGGTAAGCGCTACCAGCTATCAATAGCGTAGCTTCTACTTGGCGCCAGCCGCCATCAACATGCGCACCATCTCCGCATACCCGCGCTGGCGCGCCAGTTGCAGCGGCGTGTTGCCCTGCCGGTCGGCGAGCGCATGGCTGGCGCCCGCTTGCAGCAGCGCGGCCAGCGTGGCCTGGTGGCGCGGGCCGCCGTCGCCGAGCACGATGGACTCGATCAGCGCCGTCCAGTGCAGGTTGTTCACATGGTCCAGCGGCGCCCCGGCGGCGATGAGCTGGCGCACCACGCCGTCGTGGCCCAGGTGGGCGGCGGCGATCAGGGCGGTGCCGTCGTAGCGGCTGGTCACCTGTTTTGCGCTGGCACCCAGCGCGAGCAGCAGGCGCAGCGTTTCTTCATCGTCGGCCACGGCGGCAATGGTCACGGCGTCGTAGCGGTCGTTCTCCAGCAGGTCGAGCTGCGCGCCGGCCCGGGCCAGGGCGCGGATCACCTCGCGCTGGCGGGCGAACGCGGCCACGTGCAGGGGCGTGCGGCCTTGTGGGTCGCGCGCGTTCAGGTCGGCGCGGGCGGCGGCCAGGCGCTGCACGGCGGCCACGTCGCCGCGGGCCGCCGCGGCATGCAGGCCCTGGTAGGCGGCGGTCTGCGCCGCCGTGGGCGGCACCTGGGCGGGCGCGGGCTGTGCGAGCAGCAGCGCTGCCAGCGCCAGGGGAGCAAAAAGGGCGCGGCGTGGCATGGTGCTTACTTGAACTGGTCCTGCACCTTGGCGATGGCCGCCATGGCGCACTGCTCGTCCAGGTGGCCGCCGGGCGCGCCGCCCACGCCCACGGCGCCGATCACCTCGTTGCCCACCTTCAGCGGCACGCCGCCGCCCAGCAGCAGGTAGCCGGGGATCTGGCCCAGGTTGGCGGCGGCGGGGTTCTTTTGCGAACCTTCCATGATGGCCAGCGTGGTGTTCTTGGCCGATGCGGACGTGTAGGCCTTCAGGCGGCTGGCTTCCAGCGTGTGCGGGCCGGCGTTGTCGGCGCGCTGCACGGCGCGCACGGTGCCGGCGCGGTCCACCACGGTGGCGGCCACGTTGTAGCCGTTGGCGGCGCAGGCTGCCACCGTGTGTGCTGCGATCTGGTTGGCCAGGTCCAGCGAGATGTTGCGCTCGGTGCGCACGCCTTCGGCGCTGGCGGCGGTGGCGATCAGGGTGAGGGCGATGGCGGCGATCTTTTGCATGGTGTTCTCCGGTGGCTTTTTGCCGGCGCTGCCCGTTGCGGCGCCGTGGGAGAACTGTAGGAATTGCGCCGTTTTGCGGCCATTCGTGCGGCTACGCGCGCGCCTCCGTAGAACTACGGAGCATCCACCAGCGCCGCATAGCGCCGGATGAGCTGCGCCAGCGACTCCGCCCCCAGCTTGGCGAACAGGTTGGCGCGGTGCGTCTCTACCGTGCGCGGCGACAGGGCCAGCGCGCGGCCTATCTCCTTGTTGGTCAGCCCTTCCACGATGAGGCCCAGCACCTCGCGTTCGCGCGCCGACAGTTGCCCGTAGCGCTCGCGCGCCTGCTGGTCGGCCTGGTGGCGCTCGCGCGAGCGCACGTGCTGGCGCACGGCGTTCTGCAGGGCCTCGATCAGCACCTCGTCATCGACGGGCTTTTCCAGAAATTCCGCCGCCCCGGCCTTGAACGCGCGGCGGCACATGTCCACCGTGCCGTGGCCGGTGAGCAGGATCACAGGCTGGTCCACGCCCTGCGCCAGCAACTGCTCCAGCACCGTGAGGCCGCTGGTGCCGGGCATGCGCACGTCGAGCACGATGGCGCCGATGCTGGCGCGGTCGAAGCCCGCGAGGAAGGCCTGCGGCTCGGCCCAGGCCTGCACGCGCAGGCCCACGGTGGCGATGAGCAGGGACAGGCCCTCGCGCACGGCGGCGTCGTCGTCCACCAGGTGGATCAGGGGGGAGAGGGAAGATGTGTTGTCGTTGCTCATGGCGCGGTGGCGGCGGGCAGTGTCAGCACGAATTCGGCGCCCCGGCCCGTGGCGGGCGCAAGCGCCAGGCTGGCCCCCATGGCCTGCGCCAGGCTCTCGCACAGCGTGAGGCCCAGGCCCAGCCCGCCCGTGCGCGTGGTGTAGAACGGCTCGAACAGGTGCTCGCGCGCCTCGGGCGGCACGCCGGGGCCGTGGTCGCGCACCGACAGGGCCACGTGCGCGGCGTCCGGCCGCGCCAGGGCCAGCGCCAGCCGGCGCTCGGCGGGCGGCACCTGCTCCAGCGCCTGCAGGGCGTTCATGAGCAGGTTGTGGATGATCTGCTGCAGGGCCACGGGTTCGGCCCGCACCGGCGGCAGGTCGGGCGCGGCGGACACCTCGGGCACGATGCCGCGCCGCGCCAGCTCGGGCTCCAGCAGGTGCAGCACGTCCTGCACGGCGGCGGCCAGCGGGAGGGGCTGCGCCTGGCCGGCCAGGTCCGGCCGCTCCACCAGGCGGCGCAGGCGGCCCACCACGGTGGATGCGCGGCGCGCCTGCTCTACCGCTTGGCCCATGGCCGTTTGAGCGGTGATCAGGTCCGGTGGCTCGTCCGCCAATAGGCGCTGCGCGGCCTGCGTGCTGGACAGCAGGGCGGTGAGCGGCTGGTTCAGCTCGTGCGCCATGCCCGCCGCCAGCTCGCCCAGCGTGTTCAGCCGCGCCACCTGGCCCAGGCGCAGCAGCTCCTCGGCCCGCTGGCGCGCCACGCGCTGGCGCCACCAGGCCAGTCCGCCGGCCCACAGCGCGGCCGTGAGCGCGCACCAGCCCAGCATGGCGAGCCAGGGCAGTTCGGCCAGGCCCACCTGGCGCAGCGCCACCACGTTCAGCGGTTGGCTGGGCGCGGCCAGCGGCTTGCGGAAGGCGTAGGACCAACCCCATCCTCCCGCACCGTCGCCGCGGCCCGGCTGCACCACGAAGGCCCCATCGTCTTCACTGCCGCGCTCCAGCGCCACGCGCACCGGGCTGGCGGCCATGTCCATGGGCCACTCGTCCTGCGGCACGGTGGCGCGCAGGTCGATCTGCAGCGCATGGCTGGCCGGGGTGCTGGCCAGCACCAGGTGGTAGCGGCCGGCGGGCAGGTCCACGAGCGCCATCTCGGGGTGGCCGGACTGGCGCGAAGCTGCCTCTGCCGCCGCCAGCGGCGCCTGCACTGCGGCAGGCCAGCCGCCGCCGGCGGGCCGCTGCAGCACCGACAGGATCTGCGGGTACACCGAGGGCAGGCGCGGCAGGGTGGCGTCCGGCCCCGCCGGCGCGGACGGCGGCTGCAGCAGCGCCAGTGTGGCCAGCACCGCGTCGTGCTGCACCACGCGCTGGCTCAGCAGGCGGTGGACGATGCGCGCGTCGGTCTCGAAGTCCGCCTGCAGCCGCTGCAGCCGCGCGTGCGCCAGCCAGAGCGCGCCGGCGCCGGCCGCCAGGGCCCAGAGAAACAGCCCTGCGAAGCGGCGGCGCCATGCCTTGTGGAGGGTCATGGGGTGTAATCGTGCCATGTTCTCGCCCCGCACCCTGCTGTGGGCCTCGGTCGCGGTGGCCGTGGCCACCATCGCGCTCAAGACGCTGGCCTGGTACGTCACCGGCTCCGTGGGCCTGCTGTCGGACGCACTGGAGTCCTTCGTCAACCTCGCCAGCGCCGTGTTCGCGCTCGCCATGGTGACCATCGCGCAGCGCCCGGCGGACGAAGACCACCCCTTCGGCCACCACAAGGCCGAGTATTTTTCGTCCGGCTTCGAGGGCATCCTGATCGTGGGCGTCTCGGTGGCCATCCTGTGGGCGGCCGTGCACCGCCTGTTCGCCCCGCAGTCGCTCGAACAGCTGGGCTGGGGCCTCGCGCTGTCGGTGGCCAGCTCGGCGCTCAATGGAGGGCTGGCCTGGCTCATGCTGCGATCAGCGCGCGTGCACCGCTCGATCGCGCTGGAGGCCGATGCGCGCCACCTGCTCACCGATGTCTGGACCTCGGCGGGCGTGCTCATCGGCCTCGTGGGCGTGGCGCTCACCGGCTGGCTATGGCTGGACGCCGTGGCCGCCATCCTGGTGGCGCTGAACATCCTCAAGGAAGGCGCGGCGCTGGTATGGCGGTCGTCGCAGGGGCTCATGGACGAGGCCGTGGAGCCCGAGGCGCTGGCCGCCATCCACGCCGTGCTGGGCCGCATCGCGCAGGGCCAGCCCGTGCGCTTCGACCACCTCATCACCCGCCGCGCGGGCCAGCGCCGCTTTGCCGCGCTGCACATGCACCTGCCCGCGGCCTGGACGCTGCGCCACGCCGCCGCCCTGCGCGCCCAGGTCGAGCAGGCCCTGATGGCCGCCGTGCCCGGCCTGCGCGCCACCATCGAACTGCTGCCCACCGACGTGGAAGCGCAACCCGAAGAAGGCAAGGACGAAAAACGATGATCAGCATCCTGCAGCGCGTGCGCGAAGCCCGCGTGGACGTGGACGGCCAGACCGTGGGCGCCATCGGCCCCGGCCTGCTGGCCCTGGTGTGCGCCGAGCGCGGCGATACCGAGGCCGAGGCGGACAAGCTGCTGGCCAAGGTGCTCAAGCTGCGCATCTTCAGCGACGCGGCGGGCAAGATGAACCAAAGCCTGCAGGACGTGGGCGGCGGCCTGCTGCTGGTCAGCCAGTTCACTCTGGCGGCGGACACCACGGGCGGCAACCGCCCGAGCTTCACCCAGGCAGCGGCGCCCGACGAGGGGCGGCGGCTGTACGACTACCTGGTGGCCCAGGCCCGGGCTGCGCATCCGCAGGTGGCCACGGGGCGGTTCGCGGCGGACATGCAGGTGCACTTGGTCAACGATGGGCCGGTGACGATTCCGCTGCGGATTGCGCCTGCGGTGGTTCAAAAATCATAGCTGGCAGCGCTTTCTGGATAAGCGCTGGAGGCCAATTTGACTCTTATTTTGCGTTCGCCACCAGCGGCGACACCGGCAGCACCCGGAACGCCACCGACGCCAGCGCCAGCCACCCCGCAATCGCCAGCATCACGGCCGTGTGCGCATCCACCCCCCGCTGCTGCGCCCAGGTGGCGACGACGCCGGTGAACCACTGCATCAGCGCCACGCCCAGGAACATCGCCATGGTGTAAGCCGACAGCGCGCGGCCCGTCAGCGCGGACGGGTAGGAGGCGCGCACGTCGGCGTACTGCAGCACGCCGTAGCCCGACAGCAGGCCCATCAGCAGGATCAGCGCCACGCTGGCCGCCGCGTGCTGCAGCAGCGCCAGGGCCACGAACAGCGCGGCCATCAGCAGCGAGGCGTTGGCGATCCAGGGCCGGCGGCGGGCGGTGCCGGGGTCCAGCCGGCCCGACAGGCCGGGCGCGAACAGCGCGATGAGCGACAGCGCCAGCGCGACGTTGCCGCTGTCCACCAGCGAGACGTGGTAGCGGTCCATCAGCAGCGGCGCCAGCCACAGGCCGCGCAGCGACAGGAAGGCCGCGTAGCCCGACATGCCCAGCACCAGGATGCCCCAGGTGTGCGGCACGGCCAGCAGCTCGCCGAAGCGCCGCAGGGCCTGGCCCCAGGTCTCGCGCTGGGCCGGGGGCGGCGCGAGCGGCGCGGGCTCGTGCACGCGCAGGTAGATCAGCAGCCACGACAGCGCGCTCAAGCCTGCCAGCACCGCGTAGCCCGTGCGCCAGCCGCCGCCGTGCTGCACCAGCCACGCCAGCGGCGTTCCGGTGAACAGCAGGCCCAGCCCGCCCACGCCCATGCCCATGCCTGACAGGTAGGCAAAGCGTTCCGCCGGAAAGTGCCGCGCGATGAACAGCGTGCAGGCCAGGAAGGCCGGCGAGCAGCCCACGCCGATCAGCAGCTGGCCCGCCATCAGCCAGGCGTAGCCGGGCGCCACGGCGGAGAGCGCGGCCCCGGCAATGGCCAGCGGAAAGGCGGTGAGCACGGTGCGGCGCAGGCCGTACAGGTCCAGCCCCACGCCCATGAGCAACTGCGCCACGCCGAAGGACAGGCCGAACAGCCCCGCGAAGGCGCCGAGCGACTGGGGCGACAGCCCGAAATCCGCCACCAGCCCCTGGGCCATGATGGCCGTGGTGGTGCGGAACGCCTGGCTGAGCGCGAAGCCGCTGAGCAGCGTCAGCAGCATGGGCCAGAGGGCGCGCTCGGGTTGCTTCTTTGTCACTGCCGCCAGAAGAACACCGCCGTCATGATGAGCCCCGTGGCCACGATGCCCCAGCGCAGCACGCTGGCGGGCAGCCTGCGCGCCACGCGCGCCCCGCCGTAGCCGCCCGCCGTGGCGGCCACCATCATCATCAGCGCCTGCGGCCAGTGCACGATGCCGCCCGCCGCGTAGATCGCCACGGCAATGGCGGTGAGCAGGGCGGAGACGAGGTTCTTCATGCCGTTCATGGCATTGAGCTGCGTCTGCCCCAGCAGGCCGAAGAGCGCCAGCAGCAGGATGCCCAGCCCGCCGTTGAAGTAGCCGCCGTAGCCCGCCACGGCCAGCATGCCCAAGGCGGCCTTCCAGGGCGACGCCGGGCCGTGGGCGGAAGCCCCCGCCCATTGGCGCAGCCTGGGCCCGAAGGCGAACATGGCGGTGGCGGCCAGCAGCAGCCAGGGCACGATCTTCTTGAACGTGGCATCGGGCGTGACCAGCAGCAGGGCCGCGCCGGCCGATCCGCCGATGAGCGAGAGCAGCACCACGGCGCGCATCGACAGGCCGGGCGGCGGCTGCATGTCCTCGCGGAAGCCCCAGGCCCCGGCCATGTAGCCGGGCAGCAGCGCGACGGTGCCGGTGGCATTGGCGGCCACGGGCGGCACGCCGGTGAAGACGAGCGCGGGCAGGGTGAGGAAGCTGCCGCCTCCGGCAACGGAGTTGAGGGCGCCTGCGACGAAGGCGGCGGCGAGGAGCAGGGCGGTGTCGAACAGCATCGTGGGATATTAGGCGCGCAGCGCCGCCCGATTGGGTGCGCGCGGGGTTACGGTGTTTTACTTGGCGTAAGGGTCGGCGTAGCCCAGCTCTTCCATGATCTCGGTTTCATACGCTTCCATCTCGTCGGCATCCTCGGCGCTGGTCTCGTGGTCCCAGCCTTGCGCATGCAGCGTGCCGTGCACCAGCAGGTGGGCGTAGTGCTCTTCCAGCGTCTTGTTCTGCTCCTTCGCCTCGCGCTCGACCACGGGGGCGCAGAGCACGAGGTCGGCCACGGCCACGGGTTCCTGCTGGTAGTCGAAGGTGAGCACGTTGGTGGCGTAGTCCTTGCGGCGGAACTCGCGGTTGAGCTGCCGGCCTTCTTCGCTGCCCACGATGCGGACGGTGATCTCAGCATGAACTGCGAGCGCGTGGCGTATCCAGCGGGCGACCTTGTGGCGGGGCAGCACGGCGCGCAGGGCCGCGAGGTCGGGGGCGGCGTCGCGGGCGAATTGCAGGGAGAGGGTCAGGGAATTAAGAGCCATTTGGGCCTCCAGCGCTTGTCCAGCAGGCGCTGGCAGCTATCGAATCAGGAGTTGTCGGCGCGCTTGCGTTGGGCGTCATAGGCATCCACGATGCGCGCCACCAGCGGGTGGCGCACCACGTCGGCGCTGGTGAAGCGGGTGACGGCGATGCCCTTCACGCGCTTCAACACGCGCTCGGCGTCGATCAGCCCGCTCATCGCGCCCTTGGGCAGGTCGATCTGGCTCACGTCGCCTGTCACCACCGCCTTGGCGCCGAAGCCGATGCGGGTGAGAAACATCTTCATCTGCTCGGGCGTGGTGTTCTGCGCCTCGTCGAGGATGACGAAGGCGTTGTTCAGCGTGCGCCCGCGCATGAAGGCCAGCGGCGCGATCTCCAGCGCGTTGCGCTCGAAGGCCTTCTGCACCTTGTCGTAGCCCATCAGCTCGTACAGCGCGTCGTACAGCGGGCGCAGGTAGGGGTCCACCTTCTGCGCCAGGTCGCCGGGCAAAAAGCCCAGGCGCTCGCCGGCCTCCACCGCCGGGCGCGTGAGCACGATGCGCTGCACGCTGCTGCGCTCCAGCGCATCGACGGCGCTGGCCACGGCCAGGTAGGTCTTGCCCGTGCCCGCAGGGCCGATGCCGAAGGTGATGTCGTGCGCGGCGATGTTTTCCAGGTACAGGTTCTGCGTGGGCGTGCGCCCGCGCAGGTCGGCCCGGCGGGTGTTGAGCACGATGGCGCCCTCGGGCGCCTCCACCAGCGCGGTGTCGCCCGCGAGCATGAGCTGCAGGTAGTCCTCGGTGATGGGGTCGTCGGCGCGCTCGTACAGCGCCTGCAGCAGCTCCATGGCCTGCGTGGCCTTGGCCTTGGGGCCGTCCACCTTGAACTGCTCGTGCCGGTGCGCGATGCTGACCGAGAGCGCCGTTTCGATGGTGCGCAGGTGCACGTCGGCGGGGCCGCACAGGTGGGACAGGCGCGTGTTGTTGTGGGGGGTGAAGGTGTGGCGCAGGATCACGCGGATAATTCCGTTTGGATCGCCGCAGGGCGCGGCAAAGGACATCAATGATAGGCAAATTGACCGGCACCCTGCTGGAGAAGAACCCGCCCGAAGTGCTGCTGGACTGCCACGGCGTGGGCTACGAGGTGAATGTGCCCATGAGCACCTTCTACAACTTGCCGGCCGTGGGCGAGCGGGTGAGCCTGCTCACGCAGTTCATCGTGCGCGAGGACGCGCAGCTGCTCTACGGTTTCGGCACCGCGCCGGAGCGCCAGGCGTTCCGCGAGCTCGTCAAGATCAGCGGCGTGGGGCCGCGCACGGCGCTGGCCATTCTCTCGGGCCTGGGTGTGGGCGACCTGGCGCAGGCCGTCTCGCTGCAGGAGGCGGGGCGTTTGGTGAAGGTGCCGGGCATCGGCAAGAAGACGGCCGAGCGGCTGTTGCTGGAGCTCAAGGGCAAGCTGGGGGCGGACATCGGCGCCAAGGCCCATGCCGCGAGCGATGCGCAGGCCGACATCCTGCAGGCGCTGTTGGCGCTGGGCTACAACGACAAGGAAGCGGCGGCGGCGCTCAAGGCACTGCCGGCGGACGTGGGGGTGAGTGAGGGGATCAAGCTGGCGCTCAAGGCGCTGGCGAAGTAGCAAAGGGGCTTGTGATGCTGCGTTTTTCTCTGCCGTGGATGGTCGGCGCCAGCATCGTGCTGGCGCTGGGGGCGTGTGGCGGCGGTAGTGACAAGGCTGCCGAAACGCCTGCCGAGCCCACGGCACCCACCACGCCGGTGATCCCTTCCGCCACGGACCGCATCGAACCCTTGGACACGGGGCTGCCGGGCGCGGCCAAATCCGTGGCGCAGTCAAGGGCTCCGCTGGTGCCGTCTTCCGTGCGGCTGGGGCCGATTGGTGACGTGTCGCAGCTGCTGGACGGGCAGCCGCAGACCTTGCAGCGCGGCCCCCGGCAGATCGGCGTGCCGCGCGACGTGGCGCTGACGGCCACGCGGCAGGACCTGCTGGCGCGGCTGCAATGGACCGCCGCGGATGGCGGTGGACGTCGGACGGCGATCAGCTTCACGTCCGACGGCGCGCGCGGCGTGCGCCTGGGCATGCTGGTGCGCAGTCTCCCTGGGGGTACCGTCCTGCGGTTCCATGCGCAGGCTGGCGTGCAGGACGGCGCGGTCACGGTGACGGGCGAACAGGTGCTGCAGACCCTGCAGCGCAACCTGGCAGCGGGGGATGCCGATGATGCGGCGCGCACCTACTGGGGGCCTGATTTTGGAGGTGCCGAGACCACGCTGGAGCTGGAGCTTCCGGCGGACGCCTTGCTGGCGGAACTGGACATCGCCGTGCCCACGCTGTCGCACTTCTTCGTCGCGCCAGGTGACGCCGCCGAGGCCACGATGACCAAGGTGGGCGAGGCGGGCACCTGCAACATCGACGTGTCGTGTCGGCCCGAGCTGGCCAGCGAAAGCCGGTCGGTGGCACGCATGATCTTCGTGCGCAACGGCGGCAGCTACCTGTGCACGGGCACGCTGGTCAACGACGCGCAAGGCAGCACCACGCCGTACTTCCTGAGCGCGCACCACTGCATCTCCACGCAGACGGTCGCATCGACGCTGACCACCGACTGGTTCTACCACTCCACGGCCTGCAACAGCGGCAGCCCGAACCCCGCGACGCAGCGCGTGGCCGGCGGTGCGGTGCTGCTGTATGCAGATGCCGCCACCGACACCTCGTTCATACGCCTGAACACGCCGGCCCCGCAGGGCACCGTGTTCGCGGGCAGCTACTTCGGAAGCTTGCCGCAGAGCGCGTCCGTCGTCGGCATCCACCACCCCAAGGGCGATCTGCAGAAGACCAGCAGTGGCGTGGTTACGCAGTACAGCAACTGTGCCAATGAGTTGTGCGCGACCAGCACGGCGCAACTGGGCCGCTTTCTCACCGTGGGCTGGAGCCAGGGCATCACCGAAGGGGGCAGCAGCGGCTCCGGCCTGTTCTACCCGCTCGACGGTAAGCGCTATCTGGTGGGGCAGTTGTACGGCGGCTCCGCGAGCTGCATCGACCCGGCGGGGCGGGACCAGTACGGCCGCTTCGATACGGCCTTCCGGGCATCCCTCAAGAACTGGCTGATGCTGGGCTACACCCCCTGATCCGCAACACATGACCATCCAGACCGACGATTTCTCCCCCACCCCAGCCAAGCGCGTCGTCTCCGCCGCCCCCGCCTCCCCGCAGGAGGAGGCCATCGAACGCGCCCTGCGCCCCAAGCTCCTGCAGGAATACGTGGGCCAGGCCAAGGCGCGCGAGCAGCTGGAGATCTTCATCGGCGCGGCGAAGAAGCGCTCCGAGGCGCTGGACCATGTGCTGCTGTTCGGCCCGCCCGGCCTGGGCAAGACCACGCTGAGCCACATCATCGCCGCCGAGCTGGGCGTGAACCTGCGCCAGACCAGCGGCCCCGTGCTCGAAAAGCCCAAGGACCTGGCCGCGCTGCTGACCAACCTGGAGAAGAACGACGTTCTCTTCATCGACGAGATCCACCGCCTCTCGCCCGTGGTCGAGGAAATCCTCTACCCCGCGCTGGAGGACTACCAGATCGACATCATGATCGGCGAAGGCCCCGCCGCGCGCAGCATCAAGCTCGACCTGCAGCCCTTCACCCTGGTGGGTGCCACCACGCGCGCCGGCATGCTCACCAACCCGCTGCGCGACCGCTTCGGCATCGTGGCGCGGCTGGAGTTCTACACGCCCGAGGAGCTGGCGCGCATCGTGGCGCGCAGCGCGGGCCTGCTGAACGCGCCCATGGACGCGGACGGCGGCTTCGAGATCGCCCGCCGCTCGCGCGGCACGCCGCGCATCGCCAACCGGCTGCTGCGCCGCGTGCGCGACTATGCCGAGGTCAAGGGCGACGGCCGCATCACCAAGTCCATCGCCGACCGCGCCCTGGCGATGCTCGACGTGGACCCGCAGGGCTTCGACGTGATGGACCGCAAGCTGCTCGAAGCCGTGGTGCACCGCTTCGACGGCGGGCCGGTAGGGCTGGACAACATCGCGGCCAGCATCGGCGAGGAGGCGGGCACCATCGAGGACGTGATCGAGCCCTACCTGATCCAGCAGGGCTTTCTGCAGCGCACGCCGCGCGGGCGCGTGGCCACGCTGGCGGCTTTCCGGCACCTGGGGGTCACGCCGCCAAAGGCGAGCGGGCAGGACCTGTTTGGGGTGTGACGGGCTCGGACTGCGGCTGTTGCTGCCGCAGCACCCCCGCCGCGATCAGCGCCTGCGCTGCGTAGTACGTCGCCAGCACCCACACCTGCGCCATGGGCAGCGGCTGCACGAAGCGGTTGGTGGCCAGCAGCGAATCGCTGAGCATGAAGAAGCCCGCGCCCACCGCCACCAGCACCGACGATCCGTCGCGCAGCACCGTCGCCCGCCCGATGGCCTGGGCCGCCATCAGCGCGATCACCAGCACGTAGGCCGCCACGGGCGCGCGCAGCGTGGCGGGCAGGCCGCCCGTCCACAGAAAGGCGTACATCGCCGCGCCGATGCCGAGCGTGGCGGCCAGCGCGCCCCGGTGCGGGAACCAGCGCTGGCCGTGCTTGAACAGCGCCACGTAGAACAGGTGCGCTATAAGGAAGCTCACCAGGCCGGGGATGAAGAAGCCGCCGAACATCAGGAACACGTCGCCCGCCAGCGAGCCCGCCAGCGCCGCCGCCAGCAGTGCAAGGGATTTCAGGCCAAATCGGCCTCTGGCGCTTGCTGGATAAGCGCTAAAAGCTACCAAGACAAGAGCAATCGCCATCGTCAGCGGCTTGAACAGCCAGTGCCATTGCACGAACCCCAGCGCACTCGTGGCCGTGGCCAGCGCGGCGCTTTGCAGCATCAGCGCCATCCACATGCCGATGCGCCCCTGCATCACGGCGCCCAGCGACCACTGCGCGGTGAGCAGCACGGCGAACCAGACGGCGTTGTGCGCCAGCGGGGCGCTGCCGGCCTGCCACAGGAAGGCCGCCACGCCCGCGAGCAGCAGCACGAATTGCAGCAGCGCGAACCACTGCACCGTGCGGGACATGGGCGGATGGTAGAGCTGCATCTGCGCCATGCTGAACGCGGGCTTCGGGAACCGCTCGGCCACGTCCGCCGGGCGCCAGCCCGGGGGCTTGATCCACACGCGCAGTTTGTCCACCCAGTTGCGCGCGTGCCAGCTGTCGCGCGCCAGGCCGGCATACACCTGGGCATTGGCCCACAGCGGGTCCCAGCTGTTGAGCAGGCCGCGCGTGCCGTAGACGCATTTCTCGCGGTCGTCCTCGTCCTTGAAGGTGCCGAACAGGCGGTCCCACACGATCAGGATGCCGCCGTAGTTCTTGTCCAGGTAGGCGTCGTTCACCGCGTGGTGCACGCGGTGGTTGCTGGGGCTGCAGAACCAGCGGTCGAACCAGCCCAGGCGCCCCACCTGCTCGGTGTGCACCCAGAACTGGTAGAGCAGGTCGATGAGCGCCACCACGCCGAACACCAGCGGCGGCACGCCCGCCAGCGCCATGGGTACGTAGAAGACCCAGCCCAGCAGCGCGCCCGAGCTGGTCTGGCGCAGCGCGGTGCTGAGGTTGTAGTCCTGGCTCTGGTGGTGCACCGCGTGCGCGGCCCACAGCACGGCCGATTCGTGCCCCATGCGGTGCAGCCAGTAGTAGCACAGGTCGTAGAACAGCAGCGCCAGCAGCCAGCCGGGCAGGCTGGTCCAGAAGGCGTCGTTGCGCCACAGCGCCACGTGCTCGAACAGGGCGGTGTAGATGCCCACGCGCAGCAGCCGCGTGAACACGGCGCTGGTCTGGCTGAGCATGCCCAGGCTGATGCTGCTGACGGCGTCGGCCAGCCGGTACGGGCTGCGCTGGCGCCGGTGGGCCACGGCGACCTCGATGGCGATCAGTGCGAAGAAGACGGGCGTGGCGAGGACGATGATCTGGCTGGGAGACATGGGAAGTCTGGGCAATATTTGTGGATTCTTGCTCCAATTAAGTTGGCGTACCTCTGGCATCAACCCTGAGTGTGAAGCTGGCAGTATCCAGCGCGATTTTGAGCTGCCTATGCGGCAGTGAACCTGATCTGGCGGGTCAGCAGCGCGTCCAGCTCTTTCTGAACTGCCTATGCGGCAGTGAACTTCTCGGCGAGGTGCCGTGCGGTGATGCGGTTTTTCTGAGCTGCCTATGCGGCAGTGAACGGGCTGACATGGCGGTGGTCTTTCTTTCGCGATTTCTGAGCTGCCTATGCGGCAGTGAACGACAACGCTTCTGCGGTGTTCTCGTCGTTGCATTTCTGAGCTGCCTATGCGGCAGTGAACCCCATTCCAGCGTGCGCAGGGTGGAGGTCAGCTTTCTGAGCTGCCTATGCGGCAGTGAACGGCGACTACGTGCAGCTCGCGGCCGACCTGAATTTCTGAGCTGCCTATGCGGCAGTGAACGTATTCACCCAGCTCGTTCTTGGCCTCCAGGTTTTTCTGAGCTGCCTATGCGGCAGTGAACCGGTGTAGTCCTCGGGCGTAGCATCTTCCGGCTTTCTGAGCTGCCTATGCGGCAGTGAACGGCGGACCAGGCGAATGATGACGGCGTGTGCTTTTCTGAGCTGCCTATGCGGCAGTGAACGACCAAGGCATCCTGGACGGCACGTTCCGATATTTCTGAGCTGCCTATGCGGCAGTGAACACCCCGATCACCTACGACCCGGAGTGGACCAATTTCTGAGCGGCCTATGCGGCAGTGATCCGCCGATCCGCCGAGCGTGGGCGTGATGGACTTTTCTGAGCTGCCTATGCGGCAGTGAACCGGCCGCGCGCCAGGTGGCGCTGCGCGAGGTGTTTCTGAGCTGCCTATGCGGCAGTGAACGGCTACGACTACACCAATGGCGATTCCCGCCTTTTCTGAGCTGCCTATGCGGCAGTGAACCACCACCACGAAGGGGGTGCTGGGCTCCGGCATTTCTGAGCTGCCTATGCGGCAGTGAACTGGCCATGGCACTGCGGAAACACCTGCACAAATTTCTGAGCTGCCTATGCGGCAGTGAACCCCGCTGCGCGCGCGGGCGGGAAGGTGTCGAATTTCTGAGCTGCCTATGCGGCAGTGAACGACCACGGCGCGGTCGCTGTAGATGGCCGACATTTCTGAGCTGCCTATGCGGCAGTGAACCTGGCCGCCATGCTCGCCGAAGAAACCTGGATTTTCTGAGCTGCCTATGCGGCAGTGAACATGGGGTTCTGCTTGAGCCGGATTTCGGCTGCTTTCTGAGCTGCCTATGCGGCAGTGAACCATGTAGCCTTGATACCCCTTGCGACGGTGCAGTTTCTGAGCTGCCTATGCGGCAGTGAACGCTGAGGGCCTTCATTGCAGCGGCCCTTTTGTTTTCTGAGCTGCCTATGCGGCAGTGAACTGTCGAAAGTCATCGGCGGCAGATGCATCGTTTTTCTGAGCTGCCTATGCGGCAGTGAACCTGCGCCCGCGCGCGCGGTATTCGCTGCTGCTTTTCTGAGCTGCCTATGCGGCAGTGAACCGGATGTCGATCACGTCGATGTCCAGGAGCTTTTTCTGAGCTGCCTATGCGGCAGTGAACCTCCACGGCCGCGACGGCGCGGTGCTCGCGCTTTTCTGAGCTGCCTATGCGGCAGTGAACTGACGCGCCCGCACCTCCTTCGCCACCAGGCTTTTCTGAGCTGCCTATGCGGCAGTGAACTCTTCGTCGGTCGGCGCCCCCGCTTGCTCGGATTTCTGAGCTGCCTATGCGGCAGTGAACATGAAGCCCAACGTGCATTACGGGGCCATACCCTTTCTGAGCTGCCTATGCGGCAGTGAACACTTCTACGAGTTCGGCTCGTTCGCGGCCGGCTTTCTGAGCTGCCTATGCGGCAGTGAACGGCTGTCAGTGCTTGTTGGATGCCTAGGTAAATTTCTGAGCTGCCTATGCGGCAGTGAACTCCCATGCCGCTCCCAGCAGGCCACGCAGCTTTTTCTGAGCTGCCTATGCGGCAGTGAACCACCACACCCAATCAACAAAGGAGCCACACATTTTCTGAGCTGCCTATGCGGCAGTGAACTCGCAGCCGAGAGGGTCATGTGATGGAAACATTTTCTGAGCTGCCTATGCGGCAGTGAACAGTCGCTGGGGTGCATCTGCCCTGCCTTCGACTTTCTGAGCTGCCTATGCGGCAGTGAACAATAGCGGAGGTTGGGAAATGCCCTGCGGAGTTTTCTGAGCTGCCTATGCGGCAGTGAACGACGCAAGCGGGCTTGGCCAGCGGCCCCGTGATTTCTGAGCTGCCTATGCGGCAGTGAACCCAGCTTCAACGCGCCGGGCAAAGAGGTGGGCTTTCTGAGCTGCCTATGCGGCAGTGAACGCGGCCCGCATCGCCTATTCAAAACTTAACCATTTCTGAGCTGCCTATGCGGCAGTGAACACGAGAAAAACTCCTCGATCTTCGTTCCCGCTTTTCTGAGCTGCCTATGCGGCAGTGAACAGCCTGCGCCCCGGCCAGCTGCCCCGCTTCACTTTCTGAGCTGCCTATGCGGCAGTGAACGCCAAGTCCGCAAAAGCCGCTTACGACGAGATTTTCTGAGCTGCCTATGCGGCAGTGAACCCCAACTCGGGGCGCCCCTTCACCGGGTCGTATTTCTGAGCTGCCTATGCGGCAGTGAACCTGAGCACCCGCCAGCCCTGGTATTGCCCCTTTTTCTGAGCTGCCTATGCGGCAGTGAACGCCAGCAGCAGCGCGGCCAGCACAAGCCATGTTTTCTGAGCTGCCTATGCGGCAGTGAACGCCGCGTCGATAACGCAGGTGCCGGTGATGTTTTTCTGAGCTGCCTATGCGGCAGTGAACGGCGAACGCGCCGCCGACGTCCGAACGGATCATTTCTGAGCTGCCTATGCGGCAGTGAACCGCGCGCGGCGGATGAACGGGCCTTGACCGCGTTTCTGAGCTGCCTATGCGGCAGTGAACAAGGACCGCTACGGCCGCACCGTCGCGGAGGTTTTCTGAGCTGCCTATGCGGCAGTGAACCGCAATCACGTAGGCATGCGCCTCAAGGGGTATTTCTGAGCTGCCTATGCGGCAGTGAACGCGCGCGGCCTCGGATTCTTCCCAGTCGGTCATTTCTGAGCTGCCTATGCGGCAGTGAACTGCTGTAGCAATGACCACCAGCTTCTTTGCTGTTTCTGAGCTGCCTATGCGGCAGTGAACCGGCCACAAGGTCTTTGCCCATGTTGTCCACGTTTCTGAGCTGCCTATGCGGCAGTGAACATGAATTTGTCCCGGATGTGTCCACAAAGAAATTTCTGAGCTGCCTATGCGGCAGTGAACTCCAGAGTTCGTCCTTCGTCAGATTCGCGGCATTTCTGAGCTGCCTATGCGGCAGTGAACAGCGGTTGAGACCCGGCAAGGCATTGACGAACTTTCTGAGCTGCCTATGCGGCAGTGAACGCCGACGCCCGCGCCCTGGCGCAGTACGAACATTTCTGAGCTGCCTATGCGGCAGTGAACAACTCGAAGTCGCCGGAGTCGATCTCCGCCCAGTTTCTGAGCTGCCTATGCGGCAGTGAACCTTGTGCGGCGCCTGCCAGCCTCGCGCGTGGATTTCTGAGCTGCCTATGCGGCAGTGAACTCCAGCTCGGCCTTGATGGCTTCCAGCATCTCTTTCTGAGCTGCCTATGCGGCAGTGAACCCAGGGCCAGTCTTCACTGGGCTCGCGCAGCATTTCTGAGCTGCCTATGCGGCAGTGAACCCTGCCAGGATGATCGCGTCCCAGTTCTTGGTTTTCTGAGCTGCCTATGCGGCAGTGAACCTGCCCACCGATGCGGACTACACCGGCTTCCATTTCTGAGCTGCCTATGCGGCAGTGAACTGGTGCTGATGGAGAAACCGCGCTCCATGTCCTTTCTGAGCTGCCTATGCGGCAGTGAACGCACATCTGCTGCCCCAGCTCCATGCCTGCGATTTCTGAGCTGCCTATGCGGCAGTGAACCGTTTCAGCTGCCACACGACCATTCCACTGCGTTTCTGAGCTGCCTATGCGGCAGTGAACAATCTGGCGCAGGCTCTGTGAACTCAGCGGCCGTTTCTGAGCTGCCTATGCGGCAGTGAACGCCTTGCCCACAACGAGCGCTGGGAGTTCGATTTTCTGAGCTGCCTATGCGGCAGTGAACCCACAGGTCCAGCACGAAGCGGCTGGCGTCTTTTTCTGAGCTGCCTATGCGGCAGTGAACGACGTAGCGGCCGAAGGTGTGCACCACCTTGTCTTTCTGAGCTGCCTATGCGGCAGTGAACTTCGAGCCCTGCCATGTCTACCGCCAGGTCAATTTCTGAGCTGCCTATGCGGCAGTGAACCCCTGCGTCGCCAAGCCGGTGAGCGGCAACATTTTCTGAGCTGCCTATGCGGCAGTGAACGGTGTTCCTGCCTCCCTATCCCGAGTGGGTGTCGTTTCTGAGCTGCCTATGCGGCAGTGAACGTCTGCCAGACCGTCGCGCTTCAGCTCGGGCATTTCTGAGCTGCCTATGCGGCAGTGAACGGTCCAGACCATGCGATCGCCCGCGCCGCGCATTTCTGAGCTGCCTATGCGGCAGTGAACAACAAAGCCCCACCCGCCGACGCCCGGGTTCGGTTTCTGAGCTGCCTATGCGGCAGTGAACTTGAGCTTCGGCGGGCTGCAATCGAGCGCTGCTTTCTGAGCTGCCTATGCGGCAGTGAACTAGCGGACTATTCGCGTAAGTGCCTGATTTTCAAAGAACAAATGTCCTCCAAGCCAAAACATCCTATATCCAAGATGTTCTCTAAGTACTTGATTTTTCAGGTGTTATAGAGGACGTTGAAAAAAAGGGTCAAAACCAAGGAACAGTAGCTTCCCGCCCCAGCCCGTAGGTATTGAAACTTCCCGGCACGGCTATTGACTGTGGCGGTCCATGCTCCACGCACAGACAAAATGGCTGAGCCGTGCTGCTGCTGCGCAGTTGCACATATGGCAGATTGGGGCTGCGTTCCATGGTGTCAGGAATGGCCATCGCAGCTTGTTCAGCGGTTTCATTCTTGCGCAACATGCGGCGGCGGCGAAGACGTTCAGCGTTGGTCTTGAATTGGCGCCTGCGTACCGTCCGGTGCTGCACTCCAGCAGGTACGGAACGCAGTTCCGCCACCTGGATATGGTCGCGCATGCCCTGTAGCCAGTTTTGCTCCATCAGGCGTTGCAGTGCGTCAAACGTGCCATGAAGGCGTAGCACGGAGCCCAAGGTGCGTTTGGCGTGGGGCTTGTCTACATGCTGGGGATAGCTTACGCCAATAGCCGTGGATTGCGCTGCTACCAGTGCCCGGTGCAGCTTGGCCACCAGCGCGCCCAGCAGGTGCGCGTGGCTGAACTCCGGGTCGGGCAGCAGGGTGATGTCGATGTAATGCGTGGTCATGGTCATCAGCTCGCATCGCCAAACACGCCACCCCGGATGAGCACGGCCATCACGAAGTGCTGCTGCTCCACGGGCGGCACCTGGTCCTTCAGCAGCCAGTGGTCCAGCAGGGTGTAGAAGTCCAGCTTCTGCTTGGGCTGGCGGTAGGCCTTGCCCTGGGTGGTGACGGAGCCGTAGGGCTCCACCGCGATCGGGCCGAGTTCGTCGGCGCCGTCGTACCAGGTGTCGATGGTGCGGAGGGCGTTTCCGATTTTCTGCGAGTGAATCGCGGCCACACCGCTCACGTGGTAGAGCGTCTTGCTCTTGCCCGCGCTGCTCTTGTCCAGGATCAGCTCTTGCGAGGGGAATACCTCTTGCCCTGCACCCTGGCGCACAAAGGCTGTCACCCGCAGCAGCACATGTGCCGAGCCTGCCAGCCCGGCTGCAATGGCCTGGCCCAGTTCGGCAGCGCCTTTTGCTTCCGCATTGATAGCGCCTACCGTGCGTGTATCAAGCGCCAGGGCATCAAAAGACCATTCATTCACGGCCTTGCCGTCCTGCATTCGCTCCACGGTAACGTCCACACTTTCTGCGCCTATGCGGTTGCGCCACAGAAAACGGCCATTGGCCAGATTGGCGGCATATCGCCGGGCCAGCGCGCCAAAGCCGTGTTGCTGCACATAGCCTTGCACGGTGGCCTGCAGCTTGGCCTGGTAGGCCGCGCTGTTGCAGGCCGATGGCGTGCCTGCACCGCCCAGCACACGCAGCGTGAATTGCACCTTGAGCGTGTCGGCCTCCGGGGGCAAGGCGGCCACGTCCACGGTTTGCAGGTTGGGTTTCTCGATGGCTGCATCCAGCTTGGCCGGGTCCTGGTCTTTGGCCTTGAGCCGGTTGCTGATGGTGCCGCGCACGGATTTGGTCTGGATGGAGACGGGCCGCCAGGCGTGCGACTGGGCTCGCTCCTCCCAGCGACCGGCGTGGAACACGGCGTCGGACGGGTCCAGCTTGCGCTCGAAGGCCAGGACGGAAGCGGTGGTGAGTTTGTCGGTCATGGTGTCAATCCTTGAAAAATTCTGTGAGTGTTGAACGCGAATGGGGAGCTGCCGGCTCAGGTGTAGTCATAGGCCTCGGCGGCATCCCATTCGTCCGGCGTGTCGGATGGGCCATCGGCATCCATGGGAGTGGTGTCCTCCAGCGGGGACTGGTAGCCATTGCGGCATCGGTACAGGCCTTGGGCGGCGTCGCTTTCGGCGTGCCACAGCAGTTGCCCCAAGCTGCTCAGGCGGTGCGGGCTGACCCATTCGCCCAGCGAATAAACCGACTCCACGAACCGCAGGGGCACCGTGGCATCGCGCGCATTGCGCACCGTGCCTGCGGCATGTGCCTGGGGCGTGAGGGCGGCATAGCCGACGGGGATGGGCACCACCCAGCCGCTGCCCCTGGGGCGCAACGGGTCGCCCCAGCGCACTTGGCCATGGGGCACGGGTGCGCCGTCTGCGCTGGGCAGCGGTTGGTGGTTGAAGCGTGCTGCGTGCAGCCAGGCATCCAGCAGCGTGGCAGCGGGCCGGGTGCCACGCAGGTACCGCAGGCGCTGAGCCAGCAGGTCGTCACGCCCCACCAGGGCAAAGCCGGGCAGCCACTGCCGGCGCCATTGGCGGAACGCTTTTTCGGCGGCCACGGGGTCTTCGGGCACGATGGCCATCCACGGCCGCACCCGCTTGCCCGGCACGGGGCGCGAAGGCAATACGCTCCCACCGGCTACGCGCATGCCAGCCAGCGTGTCGCCCGTGATCTGCGCCCAGTCGGCCAACTGGGCGTCGTTGCCCTGCACCAGCGCCGCAGGCGCGCCGGGCGTCAGTTTTTCGGATACGGCCAGCACCAGCGTCAGCTGCAGGTGCATGCGGCCTTCCTCCACGATGGCGGCGGTGCTGCCGTCTTTGTCCACCGGGTTGCGCGTCAGGTTGAAGCTGCGCACATAGCCCTGCGTGACTTGCTCCTGGTGGTGGTGGTACACCACACCCACGCCTTGCAGGCGCAGCGGTATGCCGGCCTGCGCCAGCTTGCGCTCCAGCGCCCACATCAGCCCGGTAAAGGCGGTGATGGACGGAAAGCCGTGCGTGAGCGGACTGGCAATGGCATTGGCGTTCTGGATGCGCAGGTGGGGCAGGACGAGGATGGCTTGAGGTTGCGGTTGGCTCATGGGTTCTCCCCCCGCAGGGCCGCCCATTCCGCATGCGTCTTGCGGAGGGGGATGTAGTGCGGTGCATCCAGCTTGTCGCGCAGGGCACGTAGCTGTTGCTTGAAGCCGTCCTCATCGGTCAGCAGCACCTGCGTCCATTCGCGCGCTTCGGCATCGCCCACGGGCAGTTGGCCGCGCAGCTGTTCGTTGAGCCAGTTGGCGAATGCCTGGCCGATCTTCGCGGGCCAGTCCATCTGCAGCCATCTGGAGGCGAAATCCCTCTCTTCCGGCAGCTCTGCACGCAATGGGTCCAGCCAGAGCTTTTGAGCGTCGTCCAGCTTTTCAAACCGTTCATCGTCGCGGCTCCATCCTGGCGGCAGCAACTGCTGCAGCTCTGCCGCCAGCGATACCAGTTCGTCGAGCAGCGTGTCCAGCAGCGCCTCGCGGCGCAGGCGGGTCGCCAGGTTGGGTTCGGGCTCCGACGCCAGAAACTGCCGCAGCGTCCGAACGGTGCGGCGCACCTCGGGCCGGGCGATGAACAGCCGGTCAAACACCGAAGCCGCTTGCACGGGCAACCAGACCGCGCTGGCCTGCCACTGCGGCGGCAAGGACGACAGCAGGTAGTTCATGCCCCTGCGCTCGCTGTTGAGCTGGCTGATGTTCTGCGGCTTGGTGCCCCCCATGTTCTGCACGGCCAAACCGGGGTAGTCGTGGAACACCCTGTCGTGCGCCTTGCGCTCACGCCGGGCCTGGCGAGCGGCCTTGTTGGCTTCGCCGAAGCGATCTTCCTGCACCTGGGCATGCACGGCGTGGGCCAGCGACGTGGCATACAGCGGGGCCAGCAGGGTGTAGTCGGCGTCGTCGCAAGCGTTGCTGCCCGTCAGCCAATACAGTTGTTTGGCCAGGGTGTGGCTGCTGGGCCCCTCGGCGCGCGGCTGCGTTAGCGACACGAAAGCATCGCGCAGCGTTTGCGCCTGGGCCGGGTCGGCATGCAGCGCGACCAGCGCATCTGCATCCTGCGCCAGCAGGGCGGTGAGCAGGCTGCGCCCTTTCACCTCCAGCTTGAGCAGCTTGTACACATCCAGCGCGGCGGCGTTGCCCACCACGTCGCCCACAAAGCGCTCGCCCAGCGCATGGCTGCCCAGCTCGCCCAGTGGGGGCAGGGTTGCGGGCTCTGCGTAGAGATTGGTGCCCCGTGCATCGGGGTGGATGGGTTTGAGGGAGTGGGTGACGGCCTGGATCTGCTGCACACGTCGTGCAGCATCTTCCAGCCATGTACCCTGCTGATGTTGCGCGATCACATCTTGGCGCCTGGCATCCTCTTCGTCCTTGAGTTTCTCCAGCTTGGCTTCCAGCCGCTCTTTCAGGAAGGCGCGGATCGCTTCAAGGTAGTTGCTGAACTCCGGAAGTTTTTCATCGGCTGGCATGTCCCGGCCCTCCTCGGTTGTGTTTTTGGCTTTGGTGCTTCTCTGTCATCAAGACGCCTCCTTCTTGTTGAAACCTGTTTGCTCATGCCACCACCACCCCTCTCGGCACTCGGGGAGGTTGGCGACAGCGTAGCGTTCCGCGCACTTCTGCAGTGACAGCCCCCGTGCTTGCGCCAGCGCGGCCAATTCCTCCATCAGATCCATCTGCGGCCACGGAGATACGCTGGAGGATGTCAACTGAGTCTCTGGCACAGGATGGCACAGGCTGTCATGCACAGGCACGTACAGCTTGTCGCCACGCCGTTCTCCATCCTGAATGCGGTGCAGCACCATCCTTTCCTCATCTTCCTCGGGCAGCAAGGCCACGTCGTCGCGCCGCAGCGGGTCATGGCGGAAGCGCTGGAACTGCGGCAGCAGGCCGGTGAGCCAGAGGTGGCCGGGGTGGGCCCAGTGCAGGCAGGCCGCATGGGTGGGCATGGACGTGCTATGCGGGCGCGGCAGCATGCTGTCGTGCATGCGGGCGTGCTCCAGATCCACGAGACGGCGGCTGGGGAACAGCTTGTCGGTCGCCAAGGCGATGCGCGGCTGCGCATCCACGGCCCACGCATCGGTGCCGCGCGTCTCCCGCGCCAGCAGGTCATGCAGGGCGTGCGTCTTGAGCTGGAACGGTGCGTGTGCGGTTTCAAAGCCTGGCTTGCAGTAGGCGGCCTGGTTGACTTTTTCGTAGTGCCTCAGGTTGCTGTCCAGCACCACCATGTTGACGCTCCCCACGGGGCCTTGCCGGTGGCGCCGCACGCGCCCGGCCAGTTGGATGAGCGAACGCATGGACGAAGGTTCGACCACGGCCCAGTCGTAATCGTGGTCCCGGCCCACTTCCGTGACGGGCGATCCCAGCACGATGAACAGGTGGTCGGGTTCGGGGTGCGCGTCGATGAACGCGCGCAACGCCGGGCGCTGGAGCACGGGGTCGAGCCCGCCTTGGGCGCCCCGGCGGTCGAGCAGGGTGTCGAGCTGCTGCTCGATGGCGGATCGCAGCAGCAACGGGAATTGGGAGTGGTACACGCACAGGTGCACGCGCACACCGGGGGCGGGAGCGCCCAGCGCGTACAGGGCCAGTGCCACGTCGTACAGTGGGGCGATGTTGGCCATTCGGACCAGGCCCAGGCTGATGCGCTTGCCGCTCGCCGTGTCGGTGCTGTGGTTATGGGGCAGTTGGTGCAGCCGCCATGCCTGCTCCAGCGCCACGCGGGCAAAGTCTTTGCGCCGCTCGGGCTGCTTCATGCCCTGCCAGGCTTCGGGCAGGGGGGCAATCTGGGCCCGCCGCCTGGCCTCGGCCTGCGCCAAGCGCGCCACGCGCTTGTGCATGTACTGGGTGTGGGCATCGCGGAAGGCCGCGCCATCGGCACAGTCCTGTGCGGCCTGCTGGAATTCGTCGATCCACAGGCAGCAGATGTGCGCGGGCTCGCCGGGCCGCTCGCTGCGGTGCTGCTGGTACACCGCGCGCCCTGAGCGGTAGGCCAGGAAGAGCCCTTCCACCAGCGCAGGCGGCAGAGTGGCCGATGACAGCAGCACGCGGCTGCCCAGCAGCCCCGCCCAGTGCACCAGCCGCGTGAGGGCGGGCAGGTCGGCCATGTCGAAGTCGTCGGGTTCATCCAGCACCAGGTCGCTGGTCAGCAGGCGCAGCATGGGCGCGATCTGGCGGCCGCCGCGCAGGCTTTCGGTGGCGGGGGTGAGGTGATCCACGGTGCACACCAGCAGCGGCGCGGCGATCATCGCGCGGGCCTTGGCGTCGTCCGTCAGGCGCTGCAGCAGGGGATGCTGGTCGTTGCCCTCATACAGCACGGTGCCCGCTTCATCCAGCAGTTGCTGGCGCGATGCGGAGCCGCTGGCCTCGGCCCGCTGCTCCCAGTATTCAAACAACGCACGGCTGGCGGCACCGCCGACCTGGATGGCGAGCTGCTCTTCCCCCAGGCCCAGGCCGTTCTGAAAGCTGCGCCCGGTTTGCAGCGTGAGCGTGCGCAGCCCGATGGCAAACGCACAGCGCATGCCGGTGGCCGGGTCAGCCAGTGCGTTCATGACACGGGCGTTGCCCAGTGTCTTGCCGCAGCCGGTGGAGGCCATGTTGACGATGAAGGCACCCTGTGCCGCCGCCCGCGGGCGCACGCTGGCGGCCAAGTCGGCGGCCTTGTCCTGCCAGGCGAAGCGGGCGTCGGCGCTGCGCCTCTTGAGGGGCTTGTGGTTCTTGAGCGCGGGCAGGCTGTGCGCCAGGCTGGGCAGGGAGCGTGCCACCAGCGTGGCGTGGGCCTGCACGCCCAGCAGGTGCTCATCCAGGGTTTGATTGAAAATCGGGCTCCAGCGCTTGCCAGTCAAGCGCTGGCAGCTATCGTTTTTGAGGTCATCGGTTCGTGTGTTCGCATACAGCGGGTACCCCGCATTGCGGTAGGGCTGGCGCCGGGGCTCGTCGTGGATGCTGGAATAGTGATGGTCGGCCAGCATCAAGCACAGGCGCGCCACGTGCATGGCAAAGGGATCGTGCAGCACCTGCCCGCTGGCGGGTGATGGCGGCAGCGCCAGCAGCTTGCGGGCGTAGCGAGCGGCCTGCCTGCGCCAGGCAGGGGTGGCCACGGGCAAGCCGTGGGGAAAGTGCCAATGGGCGCGCACGGTGGCGTGGTCGGCACGCTCGCGCGGCTCATTCCAGTCGGCGCTGACGCGGGCCAGCACGTCCTCCAGTTCATTGGCGTTGATGAAAAGAGGATGCGCGCCAAAGCGCCGGTATTCCGCCTGGGGCGCGTCGATGTCTTCATCGTCAGCGCCGCCCGCCTGCCGGACGGGCAGGCACGGCAGCCGGTGGTGCGTGAACACCAGCCATGCCACGGCCTGGGCCAGCGGCGGCAACTGGGCGAAGGGCGGGTTTTGCGTGGCCTGCGGTTCATCCAGGCCGTCTCGCAGCAAGCGCCCGCCTGTGTGATTCAGCCACAGCGCTTCGAACGCGCGGGTATCCATGTCCGCATCGGCGCACGCCGCCATGCGCTGCAGCCAGCCTGCATCGTCATCGCTGCCCACGAACGCCTCGAACAAACGCACGGACACCCATTCGTGCCGGTAGTGGTTGCGTTCGCGCAGACCAGGGTTTTTCAATCGATCCTGAAAAGCCTGTGTGGCCTTGCCCAGATCGTGCAACAGGGCGGCCAGCGCGGCCAGTGCCGCCACCAAGGGCAAGTGGTGCCAGTTGTTCTCGTCATCCGCGCGCAATACGTTGCTGGCCGTCGTGTTGGTAGGCACCGCGCCCTGGTCGTTGAACTGGCGGGTGTCGCCGACGACCCAAAGCAACTCGCTGTGGTCGCGTCCGCGAATCCAGTGGCAGGCCACGGCGGTGTTTTTTCGCGCGGTTTGGCGCAGCAGTCGGCGCACGGTATCCAGTCCATCCTGCGTGATGGGTGTTTGCCAGGTGCGCTCACCGCGCCGCTCGGCGAATTGGTCCAGGATGCGGCATGTTTCGGTCAGGGCGCGTTTGGTGCATTGCGAGATGAAGACCACGTTCATGCCCGCGTCTCCGGCGGCACTACCAGGCGGGCCGTGTCGATGGCGATCCGTTTCAGCGTATCGATGATGAAGTCGAGCGATTCGCTGCGTGTCAGCACTTCTATGCACTGGCGTCTGAACTGTTGCTCGTCATCGCCGCGCATGGCCGAGAGGAATGCCTGCGGCAGGATGGCGGCGTCCTTGACCAGATCGGCCGCGTCGAACACCAGTCCGCCGCGCCGCGTCTTGCCATGCAGCACCGCCAGGCCGTGTGGCAGCCCCAATACCCACGTGGCGGTGGCACCCAGGCCATAAGCCAGGTAGTTGCCATGGTCCAGAAAACGGTTGGCGGCGTCGGTGCCCATGCCACGCTTGGCGCGTGTGAATTCGCCATAGCCTACGGCATCGACGGCCAGCTTGAACAGCGCTTTGGTCAACCGAGCTTCGCCTGTCAGCAGTGCGGTGACATCCGGCGCCTGGGCAATGAGCAGGGTGAACTGCTGCACCAGGGCTTGCAGGCGCGCCATATCGACGGCAAAGCCCGCTTCGCGCAAGGGCCGTGCGCACCACTCGCCCAGCAGGCGTTGCAGCCGTCCTGTCTGGAGTTGCTTTGCAGCGTGCAGGCGCAACTCGTCGTCAAACCAGAATTTCACCCAGGCCTGAAGGTACTCGGTGGGCCGGTATTCGCTTTGCGGTGCGAGCCACGCCACTTCCACGTCCACCTCATTGGCTGCAAACAACGGTGTACCGCCTCCGCCGCAAAAACCCACCAGCACGCCCGCCTTGGCCAGTTCGCGCATCGCTGCCTGAGTGATGGACGTGCCTGTGCCCAACAGGATGCTCGTGGTGTTGGCGATGGGAATATTCCAGTACAGGCTGCGCTTGCCTGCATCGGTCACGTATTCGACGCGGCCACCGTTGACGAGGACGCGGCAGTGCTCCAGGTAGTAAATGTTGGCTCGCTTGGAGTGCAGGATGGTTTTGAGGTCGGATGACGCAATGGAGTCCATGGCGCCAGTGTGGCCCGAAACCAAGTCAGCGAGCCCCAGGGATCCACCCTGTTGCTTACGATGCTCATGCAATGCACTGGAGCGGGCGTGTCAAACCGATCCACCCGCTGATTGACGCGGCCTGGATCGGCTCAGGTATGCGTCTCGTCGCGTGCCGCGCCGTCCAGGTGCTGGGTGTCCGCCCAGCCGACCAGGGTCAAGCCGCCCTCGGTCCACAGCAGGCGGTTGATGGCCGCGTTGGACAGCTGCCAGGTGCGCGGTGCCTGGATGTCCTGGCGCGTGGCCAAGCGGTACAGCACGTCGAGCACGCCGCCGTGGGCCACCACCACGATCTGCTCACCGGGGTGCTGCGTGGCGAGCGCGGCCACGGTGCGCTCGATGCGGTCGCGCAGCGTGACCAGGGATTCGCCGCCCTCGGGCGTGTAGTGCGGGTCGCGCGTGCGCCAGAGGCGGGCCTCCTCGGGCAGCTCGGCCTGGATCTCGGCGAAGGTGCGGCCTTGAAAGTGGCCAAAGCTGCGTTCGCGCAGCCCGGGTTCGGGCGTGAGCGGGGCGCCGGTGGTGCGTGCCACGGCCTGGGCCGTGGCATGGGCGCGCTGCAGGTCGCTGGTGTAGATGGCGGCGATGGCCTCGCCCGCCAGCGCCTGGCCCAGCTGCTCGGCCTGCCACAGGCCCGTGTCGTTGAGGGGAATGTCCAGGTGGCCCTGGATGCGGGTGTCCACGTTCCAGGCGGTTTCGCCGTGGCGGACGGCAACGATGCGGGTGGCTTGCATGCAGGCGGCAGGGGGGATGAGAAAAAGTCAGGGGTGGGCGGCCGGCAGCGGCAGGCGCACTTCGCGCCCGCCGGGCGGCGGCTTGGGAAAACCGTTCAGCGCGGCGTCGAACAGCACGCCGTAGACGGCCGGGTCGCTGACCCACACGTCCTCGTGCACCGCCGAGGTCTCGTACACCACGGCCTGGGTGGCCGCGTCGCGCATCATCAGGCTCACCGCGCGGCGGTGCAGCGGCGTGGGTTCGCCGAAGCGCCAGGCGCCGTGCATCCCCCAGCCCCAGCCCCGGCCGTACCAGCCGCCGAAGCCCCAGGGGCCGTAGCTGGTGAAGGGGTCGTAGCGCGGCACGGCGTCGGCCTGTACGCCGATCTGCACCAGCAGCCGCGGGGCCGCGTCGTCGCGCACGAGGCCCGCGCGGGCCAGCGCCTGCTCGGCCAGCGCCGCGATGGGCTCGAACGAGGGCAACTGCTGCGAAGGCAGGCGTTCGATACGGTAGGTTGCGGGCGTGGGCACGGCCGCCAGGGTGGAGAAGCTCTGGACCTGGCCCTCGACGATCCGGGGGCCGGTGCTGCAGCCCGCCAGGACGGCTGCGGCCGCGCAGAGAAACAGCGTGTGAATCCATCGGCGCATCATGTGAAACTCCTTGGCTGGAAAGTGGCAACGATTCGTTAGAGCCGGGCGCACCCGCCGAGGTTCATCACGACAACTGCACCACCTGCACGCCCGGCAGCGGCGCCAGCTGCGGCGCCGAAAACTCTTCCTTGTCGAAGGCCTTGTCGCCGTTCTCGTCGGCCACGCCCGTGGCCTTGGCGTTCTGGAAGTCGTACAGGCTGCCGTCGAGCAGGTGCGAGGGCACCACGTTCTGCAACGCGTTGAACATGTTTTCCACGCGGCCCGGGTACTTTTTCTCCCACTCGCGCAGCATCTCGCCCACCTGCTTGCGCTGCAGGTTCTCCTGGCTGCCGCACAGGTTGCACGGGATGATGGGGAACTGGCGGTGCTGCGCCCAGCGCGCCGTGTCCTTCTCGGGCACGTAGGCCAGGGGGCGGATGACCACGTGGCGGCCGTCGTCGCTGACCAGCTTCGGGGGCATGCTCTTCATCTTGCCGCCGAAGAACATGTTGAGCAGCAGCGTCTGCAGGATGTCGTCGCGGTGGTGGCCCAGCGCGATCTTGGTGGCGCCCAGTTCGTCGGCCACGCGGTACAGGATGCCCCGGCGCAGGCGGCTGCACAGGCTGCAGGTGGTCTTGCCCTCGGGGATCAGGCGCTTGACGATGCTGTAGGTGTCCTCGTTCTCGATGTGGAAGGGCACGCCGGTGCCCGCCAGATACTCGGGCAGCACGTGCTCGGGAAAGCCGGGCTGCTTCTGGTCCAGGTTCACGGCCACGAGGTCGAAGTGGATGGGCGCGCGGGCTTTCAGCTTTTGCAAAATGTCCAGCAGCGCATAGCTGTCCTTGCCGCCGGACATGCACACCATCACCTTGTCGCCTTCCTCGATCATGTTGAAGTCGGTGATGGCGCGGCCCACCTCGCGGCACAGGCGCTTTTCGAGCTTGTGGGCCTCACGCTCGATCTTCAGGCGCGGCGGGGTGTCGGTTTCTGTCGTCATCGTCGTCATTGCTTGTCTTACCACTGTCCGGTTTCGATGCGGATCGCCACTTCGCAGTCGTCGAATATTTCCAGCTTGGCGATCTTCACGCGCACGCCCTGCACGCCGGGCAGCTGCATCAGGCGGTGGGCCAGCTTGCCGATCAGGCTCTCCAGCAGGTTCACGTGCTCGGCCTGGCACTCGTCGATGATGATCTGGCGCACCTTGCGGTAGTCCAGCACGTGCAGGATGTCGTCGTCTCGCGGGCTCAGCGGCTGGGTGCCCAGGCTGAGCTCGGCGTCCACCTGGATGGGCTGCGGGGCCTCTTTCTCGTGCGACAGGATGCCCAGGTTGGCGTCGAAGCGCAATCCGGTGAGCGTGAGGATCTGGGTGCCGGCGGCGTGGTTCTGCATAGGGGCTTCGTCACATCAGGGAAAAGTCGCGCTCGAACCGCATCAGGTGCTGGCCGCCATCGACCAGCAGCGTGGTGCCGGTGATGGAGCCGTTCTCCAGCGCGAAGCGCACGGTGGCGGCCACGTCCTCGGGGGTGGACGAGCGCCCCAGCGGGCTCAGCGCGTGCAGTTGGGCGAAGCGCTCGGGCGAGAGCATGTGGCTGGTCAGCGTGAGGCCCGGCGCCACGCCCACCACGCGCACGCGCGGCGCCAGGGCCTGCGCCAGCAGGGTGCCGGCGGCTTCGAGCGCGGCCTTGGACAGCGTGTAGCTGAAGAAATCGGGGTTGGGGTTCCAGAGCTTCTGGTCCAGCAGGTTCACCACGGCGCCCGTGGCGTTCCGGCTTTCCAGGTGCGCATGCAGGGCCTGGGCCAGCAGCACGGGCGCGGCGGTGTTGCTGCGCAGGTGCTGCTCCAGCGCCGCGAAGCCGAAGGTCTGCGCCGTGTCGTGCTCGAACAGTGAGGCGCTGTTGACCACCGCGTCCACGCCGCCGAAGTGCGCGGCCACGCGCGGCAGCAGCGCGCGCACGGCGGCCTCGTCGTCAAAATCGGCATCAAAATGGGCACTGGCGCCCGCCAGTTGTGCGCAAGCAGCTACGGTTTCAATAGCATCCTGCTCGGAATGCCGATAGTGCACCGCCACCTGCCAGCCCCCCGCCGCCAGCGCCAGGGCGATGCTGCGCCCCAGGCGCCGGGCGGCGCCGGTCACCAGCACGGTGCGGGGGCGGGAAGGGGAGGGCATTGGAGGGACGACTGGGGAGACAATGGACGCGTGACGAACGAACCCTCAATTTTAACGACCGCCCTGCAAGCGCACATCGGCGAGGCCATTGCCGCCGCCGGGGGCTGGATCGGCTTCGACCGCTTCATGGAACTGGCCCTGTACACGCCGGGCCTGGGCTATTACGCCAACGACAGCGCCAAATTCGGCGCCATGCCGCAGTCGGGCAGCGATTTCGTGACGGCGCCGGAACTGACGCCCCTGTTCGGCCAGACGCTGGCCGCGCAGGTGGGCGAGGCGTTCGCGGCCACGGGCACGGATGAAATCTGGGAATTCGGCGCGGGCTCGGGCGCGCTGGCGCTGCAACTGCTCGACACCCTGGGCGAGCGCGTGCGACGCTACACCATCGTCGATCTGTCGGGCAGCCTGCGCGCGCGCCAGCAGGCGCTCCTCGCGCCGCACGCGCACAAGCTGCGCTGGGCGGATGCGCTGCCCGAGAAGCTCGAAGGCGTGGTCGTGGGCAACGAGGTGCTGGACGCCATGCCCGTGCGCCTGCTGGCCCGCGTGGGCGGCGTATGGCACGAGCGCGGCGTGGCGGTGCACGAAGGCGCCTTCGCCTGGGCCGACGTGCCCACCGGCCTGCGCCCGTCCATGGAAATCGACGGCCCGCACGACTACCTGACCGAGATCCACCCGCAGGGCGAAGGCTTCCTCCGCACGCTGGCCGACCGGCTGGAGCGCGGCGCGGCCTTCCTCATCGACTACGGCTTTGGCGAGGGCGAGTACTACCACCCCCAACGCCACATGGGCACCGTGATGTGCCACCAGGGCCACCGGGCCGATGGCGACCCGCTGGCGGACGTGGGCCTGAAGGACATCACCGCCCACGTCAACTTCACCGCCATGGCCCTGGCCGCGCAGGAGGCGGGCCTCAACGTGCTGGGCTACACCACGCAGGCGCACTTCCTCATCAACTGCGGTTTGCTACCAAAAATGGAGCTTCTGCCGCAGGACCAGCGGGCGCTGGCGGCCAAGTTGATCATGGAACACGAGATGGGCGAGCTGTTCAAGGTGCTGGCCCTGGGCGCGGGCGAGGCATGGGAGCCGATGGGTTTCGCGCGCGGCGACCGCAGCCACCGGCTCTGAGTCCCCTCAGTTCAAACGCGCACCGCTGGCGGCGTCGAACAGGTGGGCCTGCGCCGCCACGGGCAGCAGCTGCAGCGCGTCGCCGGGGCGCAGGTCCACGCGCTCGCGGAAGGCCGCGAGCACCGCGTGCCGCCCGTCCAGCCGCACGGCCACCTGCGTTTCCGAGCCCGTGGGCTCGACCACCACGACCTCGGCCGGCAGGCCCGCGCCGCTGTTGTCCAGCGCGAAGTGCTCGGGCCGCGCGCCGTACAGCACGCTGTCGCCATGCCGCCCGCGCGGGGGCTGGACCAGGGGCAGGCGCAGGCCGTCGTCGGTCACCACGCTGGCCGCGCCGTCCAGGTGCAGGCGGCCGGGGATGAAGTTCATGGCCGGCGAGCCGATGAAGCCCGCCACGAAGGCATTGGCCGGGCGGTCGTACAGCTCCAGCGGCGCGCCCACCTGCTCGACCACGCCGTCCCGGAGCACCACGATGCGGTCGGCCAGCGTCATGGCCTCTACCTGGTCGTGCGTGACGTAGACGGTGGTGGTGGAGAGGCGCTGGTGCAGCGCCTTGATCTCGGTGCGCACCTGCACGCGCAGCTTGGCGTCCAGATTGGACAGCGGCTCGTCGAACAGGAAGGCATCGGGCTGGCGCACGATGGCGCGGCCCATGGCCACGCGCTGGCGCTGCCCGCCCGAGAGCTGGCGCGGCGTGCGGCCGAGCAGCGTCTCCAGGCCCAGGATGGCGGCCACTTCGTGAACACGGCGCTGGATGCGCGCCTTGTCCTCGCCCTGCAGCTTGAGCGCAAAGCCCAGGTTCTGCGCCACCGTCATGTGCGGGTAGAGCGCGTAGTTCTGGAACACCATGGCGATGTTGCGGTCCTTGGGGGCCACGTCGTTGATGACGCGCCCGCCCAGCCGGATCGCGCCGCTGGTGATGGACTCCAGCCCCGCGATGGCGCGCAGCAGCGTGGACTTGCCGCAGCCCGAGGGGCCGACGAGCGCGACGAACTCGCCGTCGTGGATGTCGATGTCCACGCCGTGGATGACTGGCGTGCTGCCGTAGTGCTTGACGATTTTTTCGAGGGAAAGGGCGGCCATGTCAGTCCTTGACTCCACCGGCAGTCAGCCCGCGGACGAGGTAGGTGCGCACCAGCACCGTGAAGATCACCACCGGGAACATCACCAGCGTGCCGCTGGCGGCGATCTTGGTCCACTCCCAGCCTTCGTACTGCAGGAAGTTCACGATGGCCACGGGCGCCGTGATGGCGTTGGTGCGCGTGAGGATGAGGGCGTAGAAGAAGTCGTTCCACGCAAAGATGAAGCACAGCACGGCCGTGGCCGCCAGCCCCGGCGCGGCCAGCGGCAGCGTGATGCGCCAGAACGCCTGCCACACGCCGCAGCCGTCGATGTAGGCGGCTTCTTCGAGGGCCGTGGGCACGGCCTCGAAGAAGGTCTGCATCAGCCAGATCACGATGGCCAGGTTGAAGGTGAGGTAGACGATGGCCAGGCCCAGGATGGTGTCCTGCAGCCCCAGCCAGCGGTAGGCCAGGAAGAACGGGATGGTGAAGGCGATGGGCGGCGCCATGCGCGTCACCAGGATCCACAGCGCCACGTGGCGCCGCCACTTGAACTGCCAGCGCGTGAGCGCGTAGGCCGCGGGCACGCCGATCAGCAGCGACAGGCCGGTGGACAGCGTGCTCACCGCCAGGCTGTTCCAGAACGACTTGAGGAAGTTGCCCTGCAGCAGGCTGCGAAAGCCCTCCAGCGTGGGCACGAAGAGCAGGCTGTCCTCGAAGATATCCGCGCCGGGCTTGAAGGCCAGCTGCACCAGCCACAGGAAGGGGAACATCACCACCAGCAGCAGCGCCACGGCCGCGAGGCCGCGCGCATGGCGGCGCAGCCAGCCCGCGCGGCGCGTGCCGGACAGGGGCGGCTCGCTGGCGGGCTCCGCCCGGGGGCGCGGAGCGGGCAGGGGCAGGTGTGTGGAGATGGGCGTGGAGATCGGCGGGGAAAAGGTGGGGTTAGCGCTTGTCATGGTCGTTCCATCCGAGTCGTCCCACCAGCCAACTGAGCGCGAACACGCCCGCGAGGATCACCATGGCGATGGCGCTCGCATAGCCCCAGTAGGAGAAGTTGAAGGCCTGGATGAAGCCGTAGTAGTTGGTCACCTCGGTCACCGAGCCGGGGCCGCCGTCGGTCAGCACGTAGATCAGCGGAAAGGCCTTGAAGCTGTCGATCAGCCGGAACAGCCCGCACACCACCAGTACCGGCCGGATGTGGGGGAACACGATGTAGCGGAACAGCTGCCAGCGGTTGGCGCCGTCCAGGCTGGCGGCCTCCAGCGGCTCGTCGGGCACCATCTGCAGCGCGGCCAGCACCATGAGCATGGTGAACGGGAACCACTGCCAGGTGTCTGCCAGCGAGATGGCCCACAGCGCCGTGTCGGGGTTGGCGATCAGCGAGCGCACGGGCAGGCCCACGGCCTCCAGCGCGCGGTGCACGGGGCTCACGTCGGGCGTGTACAAAATCTTCCAGATCAGCGCCACCACGATGGGCGGCAGCACCATGGGGACCAGGAACGCGGTGCGCGTGGCCGCGAGCAGCCTGGAGCGCCCGTTGAGCAGCAGCGCCAGCGCCAGGCCCACCGCGAGCTGCAGCGCCACGCTGGAGACCGACAGCTTGAGCTGCGTGGCGATGGAGCGCAGAAAGCGCTCGTCCTCCAGCAGGTGGCGGTAGTTGACCAGCGGGTCGTCGAAGCGGAAGGTACCCGCCGCGTCCGTGAGGCTCAGCGGCGTGAAGCTGGCCACCAGCAGTGCGGCGGCCGGCACCAGCGTGATGGCCAGCAGCACCGCCAGCGAGGGCAGCAGCCCCCAGAGGAAGGCGCGGCGGCGGGCGGCCTCCCAGCCCGTGCCGGGGTGCAGGATCAGCGTCGTGCTCATGGGCGACGTCGTGCTCGTGGGCGGCGGCTCAGAGGTTCTGCCCCGCGCGCTTGAGCTCGGTGATCGACTGCGCCTGGGCCTGCTGCAGCGCCTGCCTGGCGCTGGCCTGGCCCGAGGCGATCAGGGCGATCGCCTTGTTGAGCTGCTGGTCCACCTGCGGGTAGACCGACACCGTGCGGTACTTCATGTGCCCGGTCCTGGAGGCCTGCTCGATCGAGTCGAGCGCGAGCTGCGCCAGGTCGTTGCCGTTGATGACCTGCTTGGCGCGGAACTCCTGCGAATCGATGTCCGAGCGGCGCGCGGGCGAGCCGTAGCCGGCCAGCACCGCCTTGCGCGTGGTCTGCTTGGACAGCGCCCACTGGATGAAGGCCCAGGCGGCCTCCTTGTTCTTCGACCCCACCGGAATCCCCAGGCCGTGCACGGCGGTGCCCGGGAAGCGCCCGGCCGGGCCCTTGGGCACCTGGCCGAACTTCAGGGTCTTGAGGGTCTTGCTGGTGGCCGCGTCGCCCAGCTGCGCCAGGTGCAGCTGGCCCGCGTCGGTGAAGTTCACGCGGCCGAGCTTGAGCGCCTGCGTCACCTGGTCGGGCGTGTAGGTGATGGCGCCGTCGGGCCCGAACTCGCGCAGCAGGCTGGCGTAGTACTCGGCCGCGGCGATGGCCTCGGGCGTGTCGAGCGTGGGGTAGAGGTCGTCGGGCGCCTTGCGGAACACGTCGCCGCCGAAGGCGTGCAGGTAGGGCACGAAGGTCCAGCCGTAGTGGCTGTCCGAGACGAAGCCCGCCACGCGCTCCTTCTTGTTCACGGCGCGCAGCACCTTGACCAGGTCGTCCGTGGTGTCGGGGTAGGCCAGGCCCGCCTGCTGCACCAGGTCGAAGCGCGAGGAGGCGGACAGCAGGGCCTCGGCCGTCCATGGAATGCCGTAGAGCTTGCCGTCGCGCCCCGTCTCGGGCGCGCGGGCGCCGGGCAGGAAGTCGTTCACGTCCCAGTCGGCGGGCGTGAGGTTGGGGTTCTTGATGAAGTCGTCCAGCGGGGTGAGCCAGCCCGAGTTGATCCAGCGGCTCGAATAGATGAAGGTCACGTTCACCACGTCGTAGGCCGAGCCCTTGGTGGACAGCTCCAGGTCCGCGCGCTGGTTGTAGACGGGGAACGAGGGCGCGTCGTAGTTCACCTTGGCGCCCGTGAGCGCCTCGAACTCGGGCAGGTACTGCTGCAGCAGCTTGGGGTAGGCCGCGCTGAAGGTGGAGACGTTCAGGGTCACGCCCTGGAACTTCTTCGCGCCGCTCTGGGCGTGGGCGAAGCCGGGGAGCAGGGCGCTGGCGCCCAGGGCGGAAGCGGCCTGTAGCAGGTGGCGTCGTTGGGTCATGGCAAGGGCTCCGTGGGGTCAGGCGGTGGCGGTGATCAGGGTGTCGATCTGCGCGTCGTTGGTGGCTTCGGGCCGCGTGCGCGTGCGGCTCTTGCGGCCGTCCACGGCCACGGCGGGGTCGCCGTGCACGGTGACGCGGCGCACCACGCGGGCCTGGGTGCCGTAGTCGTTGATCGCGAAGTGCTGCGTGGCGCGGTTGTCCCAGACCGCCACGTCGTCCTGCCGCCACTGCCAGCGCACCGTGTTCTCCAGGCGGATCACGCGGTTCTGCAGGATCTCGAAGATGCGCGCCGATTCGCTGCTCGACAGGCCCGCGATCTTCTTGACGAAGTGGCCCAGCAGCAGCGCGCGCTCGCCCGACACCGGGTGCACGTGCACCACGGGGTGCTCGGCCTCGAACACCGAGGACACGAACACGGTGCGGTGGTGGCGCAGCCGTTCTTCCTCGACCACCACGCGCTCGGCGCCGTAGTCGTAGTCGTTGCTGTGCACGGCCCACAGGCCGTCCGCCAGGCGCTTGAGGTCCTCGGGCAGGCGCGAATAGGCGGCCACCGTGTTGGCCCACACCGTGTCGCCGCCATAGGCGGGGATCTGAACGCCGCGCAGGATGCCGTACTTGGGGAAGGCGTCGAGAAAGGTCACGTCGGTGTGCCACGAGTCGGCGCGCCCGCCGCCCTTGGAGGCGTCGAGCTCGAAGATGCGCGTGCCCGTGCGCGCGGGCACCGTGGGATGGGCCACCGTCCTGCCCAGGCGCGCGCCGAAGGCCTGGTGGCTGGCGTCGTCCAGGTGCGTCTGGCCGCGGAAGAACAGCACCTTGTGGTGCACCAGCGCGGCCGTGAGGTCGGCGATGGTGGTGTCTTCCAGTTCGCCCGAGAGCTTGAGGTCCAGGACTTCACCGCCCAGGCTGCCCGCCACGCGGCGGATGCGCAGGTTGCCGAAGGAGGTATCGATGTCGGGTAGGGATGTTGCGTCGCTCACGGGCAGGCTCCAGTAGGTGGGAGCCGCGAATTCTGGCGAGGGGGCCCGCCCATGCGAAGCAAGGAAATCCGATATGCAAGCTACCCGAACATCGGGCAATAACCAAGGGAGCAAAAGTTTGGAAAGGCGCGAGCGGGGCCCTGCCAGCCACGATGCCCTGGATTATCAAAAAGAATAGCTGCCAGCGCTTGATGGATAAGCGCTGGAGGCTGTTTTGATGCTTATTTTCCGGCGCGCTCGCGCAGCGCCCGCACCGCGCTGTCCACCGTGGTCAGCACCGGCAGGCCGGTGCGCGCGGCCACGGCATCGCGTGCGCGGGCCATGCTGAACTGGGCCAGGGCGATCACCTGCGCGCCCTGGCGCTGCAGGCGCCCGGCCGCGTCGGCCACCAGGGCGTCGTGGCGTGCACCGTCGCCCGCGTTGAGGGCGGCCAGCGCGCCCTCGGCCAAGGCCGTGTGCAGCACGGTGCCGGGCGGGAACTCGGGCGGCATGGACTCCAGCGTGGGCGCGAAGCTGGCGATCAGGCCCACGGCGCCGCCCAGGGCCGCGGCATCGGCCACCATGGCCTCATTGGGCTTGAGCACGGGCAGGGGCGCATGCTGGCGCGCCACGGCCTCGATGCAGGGGCCGAAGGCCGAGCAGGTGAACAGGATGGCGTGGCTGCCGCAGTCCACCGCGTACTGGGCCAGGCGCGCGAAGCGCTCGTGCATGGCGGCGTCCAGGCCGGTTCCGTGGGCGGCCAGGTCGGCGGAGAGGCTGTCGTCCAGCAGGTTCATGCGCACGGCCTCGGGCCAGCCGCGCGCCAGGGCGGTGTTGATGGGCTCCACCGAGTGGGCCAGCGCGTGGATGAGGGCAATGCGCGTCATGCCGCCGCACCCGCCGCGCGCATGCGCAGCCCTTGCGAGAACCACACCAGCAGCACCAGCGCCAACGCGGGCAGGTAGAACCAGTGCGCCGTGGGGCGGTCCGCGCGCACCTTGATGCCCTGCACGTCCCAGCCCTGCTCGAACCCGGCCTTGGTGGCGCGCGAGCCGAACTTCACGGCCCCGACCTGCAGCGCGTCGCCCAGCGGCACCAGTTGCAGCCCGGCGTCGGCCAGCCGCCTGCGGCCATCGGCGCCGTGTTCGCCCAGCTGCACGGCCACGGTCTTGGTCAGGTCCTGGCCTTCGAGCGTGGTGCCCGCGATGACCATGATGACGCGGCCGTCCGTGGGCGTGTCGCGCGCGATGTCGTAGACCTGCGCGGGCGGTGCGTTGGTGTACTCGGGTGCGATCTGATCCATGAACATGTCGGGGCGGAACAGGAACACCACGGCCAGCAGCAGCGCCAGCGTCTCCCACCAGCGGCTCTTGGTGCGGAACCAGTGCATGGTCACGGCGGCGAACAGCAGCGTGGCGCCGATGCTGGCCACCAGCACGCGGATGAATTCCCAGGTGCCGTCCACGTTGATCAGCAGGATCTGCGGGTTGAAGATCCAGATGAACGGCAGGATCAGCGTGCGCATGGCATAGATGGAGCCCTGGATGCCGGTGGCCACCGCGTCCTCGCCCGAGATGGCCGCCGCCGCGAAGGTGGCCAGCCCCACGGGCGGCGTGATGTCGGCCATGATCCCGTAGTAGAAGACGAACATGTGCACCGCGATCAGCGGGATGACCATGCCCGACTGCGCGCCCAACTCCACCACCACGGGCGCCATCAGCGTGGCCACGAGCACGTAGTTGGCCGTGGTGGGCACGCCCAGGCCGATGACGAGGCACGAGGCGGCCACGAACAGCAGCATCAGGATCACGTTGCCCTGCGAGACGAACTCCACGAACTCCGTCATGCGCAGCCCCAGGCCCGTGAGCGTGATGCCGCCCACGATGATGCCCGCCGTGGCGGTGGCCACGCCGATGCCGATCATGTTGCGCGCGCCGTTGTGAAAGCCCTCCACCACCGACAGCGCGCCCTCCTTCCAGGCCGCCGCCCAATCACCGGTGCGGCGAAAGAGCGCGATCAGCGGGTGCTGCGTGAGCATGAGCACGGCCAGCGCGGTGACGGCCCAGAACGCCGACAGCGCGGGCGACATTTCCTCGACCATCAGGCACCAGATCAGGATGCCGATGGGCATCACGAAGTGCAGGCCCGCGCGCACCGTGGGCCAGGTCTGCAGGGGCTGGGGGTCGTCGATGTCGATGTCCTGCGGCAGGTCGGGGCACGAGGCCGCCTGCCACACGGACGCGATGTACAGCGCCAGCACCACGCTGCCGATGGCAATGGGCGCGGCGTCGCCGAGCCCGGCCTTGAGCGCCTCGAACAGGTAATACAGCCCGCCGATGAGCACCAGCGTGCCCGACACGCCGATCAGGTTGCGCAGCACGCGCGTGCGCCAGGGCTGCGGCGTGCGCTGCACGATGGGCTGCATGCCGAGCTTGAGCGCTTCCAGGTGCACGATGTAGAACAGGCCCAGGTACGACAGGATGGCGGGCAGGAAGGCGTGCTTGACGATGTCCGAATACGGGATGCCCACGTACTCCACCATCAGGAAGGCGGCGGCGCCCATCACGGGCGGCATGATCTGGCCGTCCACCGACGACATGGTCTCGATGGCGCCCGCCTTCACGCCGCCGTAGCCCGCCTTCTTCATGAGCGGGATCGTGAAGATGCCGCCCGAGACCACGTTGGCCACCGACGAGCCCGAGATGGTGCCGTTCAGGGCCGACGACACCACCGCCACCTTGGCCGGGCCGCCGCGCAGGTGGCCGAGCGCCGCGAAGCTCACCTGCATCATGTAGTTGCCGCCGCCGCCCCGGTCCAGCAGCGCGCCGAACAGCACGTACACGAAGATGGTGCCGGCCGACACGCCCAGCGCGATGCCGTACACGCCCTCGGTGGTCAGCCACATGTGCGAGAGCAGCCGGTTCAGCGACGCGCCCTTGTGCGCCACCACCTCGGGCAGCCAGGGGCCGAGCATGCAGTAGGCGATGAAGAACACGGCCAGCGCCGCCATGGGCCAGCCCACTGCGCGGCGCGTGGCTTCGAGCAGCAGCACCAGGCCCATGGTGGAGACCACGATGTCCAGGGTGGATGGCGTGCCCGGGCGCATGGCGATCTCGGCGTAGAACACCATGATGTAGGCGCCCGCGAACGCCGCCACGGCGGCCAGCAGCCAGTCGGCCGCGGGCACACGGTTGCGCGGCGAACGCCGGGACGCCGGCCACGCGGCGAACGCGAGGAACAGCGCGAAGGCCAGGTGGATGGAGCGCGCCTCGGTGTCGTTGAGCACGCCCCAGCCCAGCGCGAACGGCAGCGGCGAGGCGTACCAGTACTGGAACAGCGCCCAGGCCAGCGCCACGGCGAAGAGGAGGTGCTTCGTCAGCCCCTGGGGCTGGCGCCCGCCCGTGTCGGCGTCGGCGACGAGCTGCTGCAGCGCCTCGGGGGCTTTTTCGATGTCGGTGGCCATGGCGTGGTTCCTGGTGGTACGCGCTCAACAAAAAAGGGCGAAGTCGCCTTCGCCCACCGCTCCATGGGGCGGCCCTTTACTGGATCCAGCCCTTTTCCTTGTAGTAGCGCGCGGCGCCCTCGTGCAGCGGCGCGCTCAGGCCATCCTTCACCATGCTCTGCGGCGTGAGGTTGGCCAGCGCCGGGTGCAGCTTCTTGAACTCGTCGAAGTTGTCGAACACCGCCTTGGTCACGGCGTACACCGTGTCGGCGGGCGTCTTGCTCGACGCCACCACCGTCGCCAGCACGCCGTAGGTGCTGGTGGCCTGCGGGTTGTTCGGGTACAGGCCGGCCGGGATGGTGACCTTGGCGTAGTAGGGCTTGTCGGCCACGAGCTTGTCCACCACGGGGCCCTGCAGCGAGACCAGCTTGGCGCCGCACGAGGTGGTGGGGTCCTGGATGTTGGCGCTGGGGTGGCCCACGCCGTAGAAGAAGCCGTCCACCTTGCCGTCGCACAGCGCGGGGCCGTGCTCGTCGGCCTTGAGCTCGGAGGCGAGCGAGAAGTCCGACAGCTTCCAGCCCATGGCCGCGAGCAGCTCCTCCATCGACGAGCGCGTGCCCGAGCCGGGGTTGCCCACGTTGAAGCGCTTGCCCTTGAAGTCCTCGAACTTGGCAATGCCTGCCTCCTTGCGGGCCACCACGGTGAAGGGTTCGGGGTGCACCGCGAACACGGCGCGCAGGTCGCCCACCGCGCCCGCGTCCTTGAACTGGCCCACGCCCTTGACGGCGTTGTACTGCACGTCGGACTGGGTGAAGCCCAGGTCCAGCTCGCCTCCCTTGATGGTGTTCACGTTGAACACCGAGCCGCCCGTGGATTCCACCGAGCAGCGGATGCCGTGCTTGGCGCGGTCCTTGTTCACCAGCCGGCAGATGGCGCCGCCCGCCGCGTAGTACACGCCGGTCACGCCGCCCGTGCCGATGGTCACGAACTTCTGCTGCGCTGCGGCAGGGGCGGGGGCTGCCATTGCCGCCAGCGCGGCCACGGCGGCGAGCGCCTTGAGAACGGGTTTTCCAGACATTGCACTGCTCCTTTGTTGAAAAGAAAAGTCGAGGGTCAGGGGGTGGCGTTGGCGGCCGCGGTGGCCGCCCCGATGGCCGCATGCAGCCGCTCGGTGATCGACGCCAGCTCGGCGTCGGTGGTGATGAAGGGCGGGGCCAGCAACACGTGGTCACCATAGCGGCCGTCCACGGTGCCACCCATCGGGTAAACCAGCAATCCGCGCGCGAAGGCCTCGGCCTTGATGCGCGCGTGCAGGCGCAGTTGTGGGTCGAAAGGCGCCTTGCTGGTACGGTCGCGCACCAGCTCGATGCCCCAGAAGAAGCCCCGGCCCCGGATGTCGCCCACGTACGGGTGGTCGCCAAAGGCTTGTTGCAGCAGCCCGTGCAGGTGTGCGCCGCCCGCCTGCACGCGCGCCAGCAGCCCGTCGCGTTCGATCACGCGCTGCACGGCCAGCGCCGCCGCGCAGGCCATGGCGTGGCCCAGGTAGGTGTGGCCGTGCTGGAAGAAGCCCGAGCCACGCGACAGCGCATCGACGATGCGCCGCTGCGCCAGCACCGCGCCGATGGGCTGGTAGCCGCCGCCCAGGCCCTTGGCGATGGTCATCAGGTCGGGCACCACGCCGTCCTGCTCGCAGGCGTGCAGCGTGCCCGTGCGGCCCATGCCGCACATCACCTCATCAAGAATCAACAGCACGCCGTGGCGGTCGCAGACCTCGCGCACGGCCCGCAGGTAGCCGGGCACGGGCACCAGCACGCCGGCGGTGGCGCCGCCCACCGTCTCGGCCACGAAGGCGATCACCTGGTCGCTGCCCAGTCGCACGATGGCCTCTTCCAGCTCGGCCGCGAGGCGCTGGCCGTACTGCTCGGGGGATTCATCGGCGCGCTGCTCGCGGTAGGGGTAGCAGGGCGCCACGTGCTCCACGTCGATCAGCAGCGGACCGAACTGCGCACGCCGCCACGCATTGCCGCCCACGGCCAGCGCTCCCAGCGTGTTGCCGTGGTAGCTCTGGCGCCGCGCGATGAAGTGCTTGCGCTGCGGCTGGCCGATCTCCACGAAATACTGGCGCGCGAGCTTGAGCGCGGCCTCCACGGCCTCGGAGCCGCCGCTCACGAAATACACCTGGTCCATGCCCTCGGGCGCAGTGCGCGCCAGGTGCTCGGCCAGCGCCTCGGCCACCTCGGTGGTGAAGAAGCTGGTGTGCGCGTAGGCCAGCTGGTCCAGCTGCGCATGCAGCGCGGCGCGTACGTCGGGGTGCCCATGGCCCAGGCACGACACTGCCGCGCCGCCCGAGGCGTCGATGTAGCTGCGGCCCTGCGCATCGGTCAGCGTGATGCCCTGGCCCGCCACGGCGCGCGGCGGCAGGTGGTGCAGGTGGCGGTGGACGATGTGCGTGGCGAGGGACATGGCGGGTGGGCTGGTGCAAGGGCTGTGCCAGTGTTGCGGATGCAGGGCGTTCGCGGTAATGCCTTTTTGACCGTCATCCATGCCCTGCGTTTATGGTTTGCGGCGCCCGAAATCCATGAGTTCTGAGCATGGACGTGCATTCCATTGGCATTGGTCAGCCCACGGGGCAGCCCCTACATTGGCGCCATGGAAAACCCTGATGCGACCCCCTCCCGCCGCCACATCTGCGTGCTCGGCGCGGGCATCGTCGGCCTCGCCACGGCCTGGGAGCTGCGCCGCGCGGGCCACACCGTCACGGTGGTGGACCGGGCCACGGCGGGCGCGGGCGCGAGCGGCGCCAACGGCGCGCAGCTGAGCTATGCCTACGTGCAGCCGCTGGCCGATCCGTCGATCTGGCGGCAGTTGCCCAAGCTGCTGCTCTCGCCCGATTCGCCGCTGCAATTGCGCCTGCGCTTCGACCCGCACCAGTGGGCCTGGGGCCTGCAGTTCCTGGCCGCCTGCCGCGCCAGCGTGTCCGAGCGCACCACGGTGCGCCTGCTGGCGCTGGCGGGCGAGAGCCGCGCGGGCTTCGAGGCCTGGCTGCAAGAAACCGGCGCACAGTGCGACCACAGCGCCACCGGTAAGCTGGTGCTGTACGCCAGCGCCGAGGGCTTTGCCGCCGCGCGGCGGCAGATGGCGCTGCAGCAGCGCCTGGGCAGCGTGCAGGCCGCGCTCACGCCCGCCGAGTGCGCGCAGGTGGAGCCCGCGCTGGCCCACTACGCGCCGCGCGTGGCCGGGGGCATCCACACGCCGGGCGAGTGCGCGGCCGACTGCCTGAAGGTCTGCCAGGCGCTGCATGCGCAACTGGAGGCGCTGGGCGTGCGCTTCGTGCTGGGCATGGACATCGAGCGGCTGACGGTGCACGACGGGCGCGTGGTGGCGGCCCAGACCTCGCAGGGCGCCATCGAGGCCGACGCCTTCGTCGTCTCGCTGGGCACGGGCTCGCCCGCGCTGGTGCGGCCGCTGGGCGTGGCGCTGCCGGTGTACCCGCTCAAGGGCTACAGCATCACCGTGCCCGCAGGCAGCGCCACCCCCGCCGTGAGCGTGACCGACGCGGCGCGCAAGGTGGTCTTCGCGCGCGTGGGCAGCCGGCTGCGCGTGGCGGGCATGGCCGAGCTGACGGGCGAGGACCGCAGCATCCAGCCCGCGCGCATCGCGTCGCTGCTGGCCACGGCGCGCGACGTGTTCCCGCACGGCGGCGCGTACGAAGACGCGCAGCCCTGGGCCGGCCTGCGCCCCGCCACGCCCACGGGCGAGCCGGTGACGGGCACGCCGCCCGGCGCGCCGCGCAACCTGGTGCTGAACACGGGGCACGGCGCGCTGGGCTTTACGCTGGCCTTCGGCAGCGCGCGGCGCGTGGCGCAGGTTGTTTCAAGCCAAAACAGTCTCTAGCGCTTGCCCAGAAAGCGCTAGTAGCTATCTTTTTTGATGATCAGGCAATCTGCGTCAGCGCTTGCTGCATGCAGCGCGTGAAGTGCCGCGTCATCAGCGAATTGGGCCGCGCCGTGGGCCGCAGCGCGTGCACCGTGGTGGCGATGGCGGGTTCCAGCGCCAGGATGTCCACTTTGTCCAGGTCGGCCGACGCGGCGGTGCACGACTCCACCAGCGCCACGCCCACGCCGTGCTGCGCCAATGCGAGCGCGACGTGGTACGTCTGCACCGACATCACCTCGCGCAGCCGCGTTTCGCTGCCTTGCAGCACATGGCCCAGCACGATGCCCAGCGGGTCGCGCCCGTCGAGCCCGATCACCGGCAGGCCCGCGAGCTGCGCCATCGTCAGCGTGCCTGCCGCCGCCTGGCGCGCGGTCAAAAGGCCCTTGGGCACGGCGCAGACCACGCGCCGCTCGGCCAGCCGCTCCTGCGCGAGGGCGGGGTGTGACGCGGCGCTGAACACGTAGCCCACGTCCGACTCCTGCAGCACCAGCGACGACACGATCTGCGGCGAGTGCAGCGCCTGGTGGTGCACCACCACGCCGGGGTACTTGGCGCGAAAGAGCTGCATCGCGCGCGGGAAGACCTCGTAGCTCAGCGCCAGCACCGTGAGCACGCGCAGCTCGCCCTGGCCGCGCCCGGCCTGCAGGCTGGCCGACAGGCGCTGCACCTCGTCGAGCTGGGCGAACAGGCGCTCGATGAGCGGGTACAGCGTCTGCGCCTCCAGCGTGGGCCGCAGCCGCCCGCGCACGCGCTGGAACAGCGCGAAGCCCAGTTGCAGCTCGGCATGCTGCAGCGTGCGGCTGACGGCGGGCTGGGTGACGTTGATCATGCGGGCGGCCGCGCTTACGCTGCCCGTCAGCATGACGGCGTTGAAGACCTCGATGTGCCGCAGGCGCATGGTGGGGTGGCCCTTTCCCGTGGGGTTTGGATGCTATCTTGGTGATAGCTGCTCGCGCTTTCTGGACAAGCGCTGGGGGCCATTTTGGCGCATATTCCGCGAAGGGCCCACGGCGTACACTGCACGCATGCTGCGCTGGCTCCTCGTCCTCTTCCTGGCCCTGATGTTCATCAGCTGGCTGTCGCCGCTGCTGCGCCGTATGGGCTTCGGGCGGCTGCCGGGCGACCTGCGCTTTCGCTGGCTGGGGCGGGACTGGGACGTGCCGCTGGCGTCCACGCTGCTGCTGAGCTTCGTGGTCAGCCTGCTTGTGAAGTGGATCTGACTATTCGCCCGCTTCCTGCAGCGCCTGCAGGAAGCTTCGGCGCCACCAGTGCACGTCGTATTCGCGGATGCGCGCCATGAGCTTCTGGTGGCGCATCTGCCGTTCAGGCAAGGACATCTGCAGCGCCTGCTGGATGCTCCCGGCCATGCCCTGGGTGTCGTAGGGGTTCACCAGCAGCGCCTCCTTGAGCTGCTCGGCCGCGCCCGCAAAGCGCGAGAGCACCAGCACGCCGGGGTCTTCCGGGTCCTGTGCCACCACGAATTCCTTGGCCACCAGGTTCATGCCGTCGCGCAGCGGCGTGACCAGGCCCACGGCCGCCGCGCGGCACAGGCCTGGCACGCGCTTGCGCGCGACCATGCGGTGGATGTAGCGCACGGGCATCCAGTCCAGCTCGCCATAGTCGCCGTTGACCGCGCCGCACAGGCCTTCGAGTTCCTGGCGCAGGTCGGCGTAGGCATTCACGTCGTCGCGCGTGGGCGAGGCGATCATGATCAGCGTGGCGCTGTCGCGGTTCTCGGGGTAGCGGTCCAGCAGGTCGCGGAAGGCGCGCACGCGCTGCGGGATGCCCTTGGAGTAGTCGAGCCGGTCGATGCCCAGCAGCAAGCGGCGCCGCGAGTATTCGGCGCGCATGTTCTCGCAGGTCTCCACGGCGTCGGGCGCGTGGGTGAGGCGGGTGAATTCGTCCACGTCGATGCCGATGGGAAAGGCCTGGACCCGCACCGTCGCGCCGAACGCGCGCAGGCGTTGCGCGCCCACTTCCTCGGCGCTGCCCTCGTTGCGTACGTAGCGCGTGAAGTGCGACACGTCGGCCTCGCTCTGCAGGCCCACGAGGTCGTAGGCGAACAGCGAGCGCATCAGCCATTCGTGCTGCGGGATGGCCGCCATGATGAGCGGCGGCGGCACGGGGATGTGCAGGAAGAAGCCGATGCGCTGCTTGCAGCCCATGGCGCGCAGCTCGGCGGCAAGGGGGATGAGGTGGTAGTCGTGCACCCACAGGATGTCGTCGTCGCGCAGCAGGGGCAGCAGCTTGCGCGCGAACATCTGGTTCACGCGGCGGTAGCCCGCGATGTAGCGGGTGTTGAAGTCCGCCAGGTCCAGCCGGTAGTGGAATACGGGCCAGAGCACGCTGTTGCTGTAGCCGTGGTAGTAGCTGTCGTGGTCCTCGCGGCACAGGTCCACGGTGGCCAGGGTCACGGCGCCGGCTTGGCGCGTGCGCAGCTCGCCTTCGCCGGGTGTGCCGTCCTCGGCTACGGTGCCGCTCCAGCCGAACCACAGGCCGCCGGTCTGGTTCAGGGCTTCGCCCAGCGCCACGGCCAGGCCGCCGGCGGCGGGTTTTCGGGGGTCTGCGAGGCGGTTGGAAATGACGACGAGTCGGCTCATCCCGCGATCATCGCCTGCGTCGGGGTGGTGGAGCTGTCGGACATGGCCGCGAACAGGTGTTCAGATCACGCTGTCCCACGGCGCCGACAGGCGCACGGCGGCGTTGATCACGCCCACCATGGAATAGGTCTGCGGGAAGTTGCCCCACATCTCGCGGGTCTCGGGGTGCGTGTCTTCCGACAGCAGGCCCAGCGGATTGCG
>Ga0222424_100145_pt1 | contig 82732 bp, 76 predicted proteins | sample 2B2ome_FD_182468 | JGI IMG/M metagenome (GOLD analysis project Ga0222424, IMG submission 182468) | Enriched microbial communities from leaf-cutter ant dump, University of Wisconsin, Madison, United States - 2B200A (version 2) | ecosystem: Environmental > Terrestrial > Nest > Insects nest > Nest... | reverse complement strand
TGGCCATATATGCATACTCCCCCTCTTCCGGAAGCATAATGCGGGAACGCCGGTCCAGCAGCCCCTTTAGGGAAGGCCGCTCCACAAACCCGGTCAATGCAGACCGGTATCCGAATGCCTTACGGACCGGATCAAATATAATACCCGACTTTCCCTGGTAAAGAGAGTCCTTTACCTCCGAACGGTTTTTACCAATACAGGAATAAATTCCACGGCCTGTGATCACTACTCTGTTCATTGGTGCAAATTTAACGGGAAAACCCGTTCCCCTTTGTCACTAAAAAAGGCCACATCCCCACGGGTTGGCCTGCCAGAACAATCGGATATATGTTCCTGAATTATTTTACGGTAAAACCGGCCTCATGGTCGCCCCACAAAAGCGCAACCCGGCCATTGTCGGCAATGGTATAGGTTAATGCTTCTGCGAATTTTGACGGCTTTTTGCTCTTCACAGTCACGCGCAGAGCATCATCCGCTTCGCTATATTCCGTACCCCACTGATCCCATTTTTTACTGAAGATAAACGTCCAGTCGCCACTATTGGTCAAAACGTGCAAGCCATATTTTCCTGCAGCCAACGGTTTACCATCAACCGTTACATCCTTGCTCACCTCAAAAAGCGTTGTTTTGTTAGCCCCGGCACGCCACACCGTACCATCTTTGGGCTCTACATCTTTGCCAATGGTACGTCCTTTTACCGATGGCTGACTGTAATTGATAGCAACCGTGACACCGGATTTGATCGTTTTTGAAACCGCTGCGGGAGGGCTTGCCGGCTTTTTCTTTTCGCCATTTTGAGCAGATACACTCATTACAAAGCAGATACCTGCCAAAAGAAATAATAATTTTTTCATATACTGTATTTTTAAAAAATTCACCAATTGCCTGCCAATCGCTTTATCAACAGACGGGCGAAGGGCCGGCTCCGCCTGTTTAACAACATACGGACATTGCTCCACATAAAGATAACAAAAATCAGGACCATAACACCTGCTTTTATACCCGCCTGGTTTCCTGATCAAAAAAGAATGTACTCCTAAAATAATGGGAAGGATGGAGAACAATGCCATTCAGATACCATTTTTTATTAATACTTTCGCGGTAATCCGGGAGCATCGCCCAATGCTCTGGCCCTTTTAAACATTTTTAAAACCCTAAACCATGATGATTAAAAAATCATTTAAGCTCTCCGTGAGTTTATGTATCGGCCTGTGCCTGTACAGTTGTCAAAAAAGCGATTCCCTTTCTGAAGAAACATCCAGCCCCTCCCTTGCTGCTGCAAATAACAAGCAACTTCCGTTGCAACCCGGTCAGAATGATGCCTATGTTCCGGGACAACTGCTCGTAAAATTCAAAGAAGGAACTTCCGCCAAGGCAAAGGCGGGCGTCCTCACCAGGCTAAAGGGAAAATACAAGCATAAAGCCCAGCCCAGCGCCATTCCCGGTTTTGAGGACGAAGGAGATATTGACCTGATTGAAACGCCGTCGGATGTGCTGCTGGCGATCAGCAATGTTAAGAATGATCCGGATATTGATTTTATTGAGCCCAACTATACCTATTATACCACAGAAGTTGCCAATGATCCCTATTTTACCAATGCGCAGTGGAACATGCAGGCAGGCGGATACGGGTGCCAGGCCAGTACTGCCTGGACCAATCATAAAACGGGCGCGTCCAATGTCTATATCGGCGTTGTTGACCAGGGGTATATGTACCAGCATGAAGATCTGAAAAAGAATGCCGGTGTTAACCCGGGCGAAACTCCAGGCAATGGGATCGATGACGACGGGAACGGCTATACCGACGATACATATGGCTGGAACTTTTATAATAACGATGCCATCGTTTATAACGGCAGCGATGCTCATGGCACCCATGTGGCTGGCATTATCGGAGCAGAAGGTGGCAACGGCATTGGTGTGGCCGGCGTTGTGTGGAATGTAAAGCTGCTGAGTGGAAAATTTATGGATGGCCGTACCGGCAGTGCCTTTGCAGCTACGCAGGCCATTGACTATTTTATTGCCTTAAAAGTAAAGCAAAAGCTCAACATCGTGGCACTCTGCTGTTCCTGGGAAGGCAGCAACAGCTCCAAAAACCTGGAGGCCGCTGTAAGAAGGGCTGCGAAAGCCGGGATCCTTATCATAGCGGCTGCAGGTAACAGCTCCGGTAATAATGACAAGGTAGCTGTATACCCTGCAAATTATAAAACGGATAATATCATCACCGTTGCTTCAATCAACCAGGCAGGGGCACTTTCTTATTTTTCCAACTACGGCTCCAAAACAGTGGATATTGCTGCTCCGGGAGAGTCGATTGTATCCACCTACCTGAATAATACGTATGCGGGGCTTAGCGGCACTTCCATGGCTGCACCGCATGTTGCAGGAGCCGCTGCGCTTTATGCATCAACCCACCCCGGCGCGGGTATGAAGGAAATAAAAAAGGCCATCCTTGCTGCTGCCCTCCCCACACCCTCACTTGCAGGTAAGTGTGTTACGGGCGGGCGGCTGGATATCAGCAAATTTTAAACGGACAGCAGGCCTTTTCTTCAGGAGGCTGTTTCAAAAGTTGCCGTTCATCTCCCGTAACGATCGTCCGGGCGGAATGACGGATGCATACGCTGAAACAGTCTCCTCTCTGCTTTTGCAGAAGCAACCCGCACCGGCAGTCGATCAGTGGCAATTGCCGGTTCCCGATATAACATTGCTCCGGTTCTGAAATCGGCAATCACCATCAGCACCAACAGGCGTCGTTGCATCCATCATTATCTGCACATACAGGTCAGCAGAAATCGGTACATTTGATGCGGATTTCGTTTAACAACCAGCTACAAATACATTCAATATGAAAACCATCCTTGCTGCTTTGCTGACGCTGATGCTGTCACTTTCCGTAAATGCCCAGATCAAACGGTACATCTATTATTTTGATGCCAACCTGGCTCCCGCTCAAAAAGAGAAAGCCTTTGTATATGGCAGCGGTGTAAAACAGGATTCTGCTATGTGGGTCGATTTCTTTTTGATCCTTAATAATCAAAAAATATTTTCATCAACATATACCGATTCTTCATTAAATACCTTGCATGGGAACAGCATCGATTATTACCAGAATGGCCGTGTACAGCAGGTAAAACATTATGTATACAATGTGCAGGATGGTCTTACTCAAAAATGGGATAGTATGGGCCGCAAAACGGATTCGCTTGTATACCGGAAAGGCGCTGCAACGTTTAAAAAGAAATTCCGGTACGCTCACAACAACAGCATCGTCAACGAAATTATTACAGACAGTATTGAAAATACCATGCAGAATATCAGCTACGACACGACGGGCCGGAAGACCCGGGCGTTTATTTTTTCCGGTAATAATGGTATTGAAAAGATTTACCAGGCCGATGGTACCGTAACCGATGGCGACAGCCTTTATACCCGGAAAGAAAAAGATGCCGGCTTCCCCGGCGGAGGAAAGGCCTGGGCCGGTTACCTGACCAGAACGCTCGATGGTGCCGCGCCCGTCAGGGGAGGGGCACCTCCCGGACAATACAAGGTCATCATTCAGTTTATTATTGATAAAGACGGAACCCTGCACGACATTAAGGCTTTGTCCAATAACGGCTACGGGATGGAAGACGAAGCCATCCGGGTGATCCGGAGGTCGGGCAAATGGAGTCCTGCCATGCAGTACGGCCGGCTTGTTAAAGCCTACCGGAAGCAACCCATCACATTTGCCATTAACAAACGATACTGATAGACCCAAACAGGACCGGGTCTTATTGCTCAAACCCAACCACGTTTTTTTTCGGTCATCTATCCTGTTGTGCAGGTTTTAAATCTCCTTTAACGATTTCAGGAGCGGCCGGCATTAAACTTTTTTCATTGTTTTGATTCCAATAAACAGTATCCGCTTTATTGATTAAAACAATGTTCTATGAAGACTTTAAAAGCATTTGTCTGGAGCGCGCTATTCCTTTTGTTCCTGTCTGGGCTTGGAGCCTGTATGGTAAACACCTATCCCCGCACACACCGGCATCGCGTTTGGGTTCCCGGTCATTGGGCTCCGGGCTATCATGGTCACTCCCACTGGATGCGGGGGCATTATGAATACCGTTAAGGCCGATAAAAAAAAGCTCCTGCAGGAGGAGCTCTTCTGTTCAATAGGACCGGATCTGTTAAAGCCGGTCCAGTTCGTCTTTTACAAATTCCATGAGTCCTTTAATATGATCCGGGGAAAGATCAAATCTTAACCCCGCCGCTTCAAAAAGCTGGGGCAGCGGCTGTGTTCCTCCCAGGCTCAGTGCCTGAACATAGTGATCCAGCGCCTGTTCCCTGTTGAGTTTATATTGCTGCCAGAGGCCGATGGCACCCAGCTGGGCTATGCCGTATTCAATATAGTAAAACGGCACTTCATACAGATGTAACTGGCGCTGCCAGCTGAAATTGCGGTAATCCTCAAGCCCGCTGGTATCCAGCGTTTGAGGGGTAAACGAAGCCAGGATCCTTTGCCAGGCGGCCTGCCGTTCCCCAGTTGTATGCGTAGGGTGCTCATAGATCCAGTGCTGGAACTGGTCGATGGTTGCGATCCACGGAAAAATGGTGAGCACCCGTTCCAGTTGCTGCTCATGCGCCCGTTTAAGCTCTTCCGGCGTTTTGAAAAATTCCGTCCAGTGCTCCATGCTGAACAGCTCCATGCTCATACTGGCCACCTCGGCAATTTCGGTGGGATATTCTTTAAATGCTGACAACGCCAACGGATGCGTTAAAAAAGAATGAATGGCATGGCCGCCTTCATGCACCATTGTGGTTACGTCGTCCATGGTACCCGCAGCATTCATAAATATGAACGGTGCACCGGTTTCCGCCAGCGGGCAGTTATATCCACCCGGGGCTTTCCCCTTGCGGCTTTCCAGGTCGAGCCGACCCATTTCATTCATCTTTTGCAGACAGGCACCAAAGAACGGTTTCAGCTCGTTAAAACAATGAATGGCCTTTTCAACCAGTTCCCCTCCCGTACTAAACGGACGCAGGGGGTCGGTACCCGCCGGCTCTGCATCTATATCCCAGGGACGCAGTACCTCCAGCCCCAGTTTTTCCTTTTTTTGCTGATAGATCTTATCCACCAGTGGCAGCACATGCTGTTTTACGGCTTCATGAAACTGGAAACAGTTTTCCTTGCTGTAATCAAAACGACCCAGTTCAGCAAAACGATAGTCCCGGTAATTTTCAAACCCTGCATTTAATGCTACCTGGTGCCGCTTTTTCAGCAGCGCATCAAAAAGATCATCCAGGGCCTCCTTGTCCTGCAGCCGCCGGTCGCCTATTTTACGGTATACACTTTCGCGTAATGCCCTGTCCGGGCTTTCCAGGAATTTAGCAGCCTGTTGCAGGGTATATTCCTGTTCATTTACCGTAACGGTCATTTTGCCGGCAATGGCGCCAAATTGCTGCGCCTCCACAGCCAGTTCCGACTGCAGGGGAATATTTTCTTCGCGAAACAGCTCAATATTCTTTTTAACGTTCCTCAGATAGGTAAAATACCCGGGGCCGGTAAGCTCCGCCGAAAGCGGACTGCTGATCAGTTTCCGGTTCAGCTGATCGGCATAGGGCTGCATCCTGGGCTGTATCTCCGTCATAAAGAATGTAAAGGATTCTGCCAGGCCGGTATCGGTTGTATCCCGTGTCATATTGATCTGCCGCCAGCAGGCCTCTTCACTTACTACAGCCTCCAGCTCGCTGGTGTCCTTTAACCAGCGGTCCAGGTCCTCCCGGTTTGTAAGGGGTCTTTCGGCAAGGTCCTTAAAATACGGTTCCAGGGTCTCCCAGTCGGTTATTTTAAAATTTTCAGGTAAAAAGCTGCGCTTCAACGGCTGAATATTTGCATCTAATTTCATGTTCATTGTTTTTCTGCTGTTTTACGGTATGGGTGCCGGGGAACAGGTGCCTCGGAACCGGGGATAGCAATATACTTTATAAAAAGCAAACTGTCATAAAACAATACGCCCCGGTTGGGCCGGGGCGATGTCCATAACAATATGGTATGGTAATTAATCTTCTTTCTTTTTAGCGGCCTTCTTTGCAGCAGCTTTCTTGGCCGGCGCCTTTTTAGGCGTTTCGCCTTCTTCGGATGCAGCTTCCTTTTCTTCCTTGGCCTTTGCAGCAGGTTTCTTTTTAGCCGGTGCAGCTTCCTCCGTTTCGGTGGCTTCCGGTTCTGTGGCCTCCGTTTCTTCCGGTTCAGCTTCCTGGGTCAATTTGATCTCGATATCGTTCTTTTGCAGGAGATCGAACCATTTAACGATCTTTTTCATATCCGAAATATATACCCGGTCAAAATCCATATCGGCATATACTTTCTGAAAATAGGCCCTGATAGCCTTGTCGTCTTTTACATCGGGTAAGGGGGTAGCATCCGCCTTCATGACCTTGAATACCTCCGCCAGGTTTACATTTTCCCTAATGGTATAAATCTCAATGCTTTCCAGATGAGAAAACTGATGAATGCGGGAAGACGCAAATTTGGTTGTTTTGTCGTTCAGGGAGCGAACAATGGCTCCGTCATTTTTACTGCTGATCAGCTCAAATAGGCCCGATAATCCACTAACAGCAACTAACTTATTATACTCCATGGTCATTTTTTAAAAGCCGCAAGATAAATGACTTTTTCTAAGAATATGCCTAAACCTGCTATTCTTTTAAAATTTCAGGCAAAAGGATGCAAACAAGTGGCTATTTATCAGCATTTTTAGCAGCTATCAAACTTTCAGACCGAAAGTTTAAACCCTTTTCATCGTCCAATGAACTTTATATTCCCTATTTTATGAAGCATATCGCACTATTATTCGTACTTGTGATGACAGGAATCGTTGTAAACGGCCAATCCATAAAGGGTACTTTGATGGATCCCGTTGAAGGTACCACCGTAAATGGTGCTACTGTGGAGCTGGAAAATGCCGCCGATTCTACGGTGAAGGCATCTACCTTATCCGATAAAGAAGGAAAATTCAGCTTTACCAATCTGAGCTTTGGCGCCTATGTTTTGAAAGCGACCTCGATCGGTTTTGAAAACCTGGAAAAGGAAATTACGCTTTCCGATACCCTGCGGGACGCCGACCTGGGAGATGTTTATATACCCAAAAAAACCACCACCCTGGAGGGCGTGGTCATTGTAGCCACGGCACCTGCTGTTACCCAAAAAGGAGATACCACGCAGTTTAGTGCCAGCCAGTACAAGACCAACCCCGATGCCACTGTGGAGGATCTTATCAAAAAGATGCCGGGCATCACCGTTGACCGGGGTGGAAATGTGACCGCCCAGGGAGAAGCTGTAAAAAAAGTAACTGTAGATGGTAAGGACTTTTTTGGGGATGATGCTACCATGGCCATCCGGAACCTCCCCTCTGAGGTAGTGGATAAGATACAGGTTTTTGACCGCCTGAGCGACCAGGCCCAGCTGACCGGCTTTGATGACGGCAATTCCCAGAAATCCATCAACATCGTAACCAAATCCGGCGTACGGAACGGGCAGTTTGGGCGCATTTATGCAGGTTATGGTACCGACAGCCGTTATGCAGCTGGTGGAAATACCAGTTTTTTTAATGGCAGCCGCCGGATCTCCCTGGTAGGGAATTTTAATAATATTAACCAGCAGAACTTTGCCAGCCAGGACCTGCTGGGGGTTACTTCAAGCGGTGGACGGGGCGGCGGCGGGCGTGGCGGTGGCAGCCGTGGCGGCGGAAACGGCGGGGATTTTATGGTAGGACTTACACCCGGCATCAGCAAAACCAATGCCTTTGGAGTGAACTATGGCGATAAATGGGGCAAAAAGATCGACGTAACGGGCAGTTACTTTTTCAATAACCAGTACGCTACCAATGAATCGGAGACCAATACCGAATACCAAACCAACTCGAGATTTGTTAACAGCAAGAATTTCAGCACATCCAATAACAACAACCACCGCTTTAATCTGCGGCTGGAATATAAGATCGATTCCAACAACACCATTTATTTTATTCCCAGCCTGAGTTTCCAGAATAACAGCTCCAACGGGCAATCAGAAACACATACCTACCTCTTCCCGGATGGCGGTACCATCGACTCGCTGAACAATGCAAGCGGACATTCAAGTTCTGACAGGAGTGGTTTTAATATCAATAATAACCTGATGTACCGCCACTCGTTTGGCAAACAGGGAAGGACCTTCTCAATCGGCCTCCAGACCTCACATAGCAAGAACGATGGAAACTCCTATAATTACAATATGCTGAATTATTATTATCCCGAAGGACGCCGGGATTCACTGGTAAACCAGTTCCGGGATAATAACACCAGCGGGAACCAGTACCGGGCACGCGCGGGTTACACAGAGCCGGTGGGCCAGCAGGGAATGTTCCAGTTTGAATACAGCTACCAGATACAAAAAAACAGGGCAGACCAGGAGACCTTTGACTACGACGGAAACGGATATAATGATTTTAACCAGCTGCAGTCGAACAAATTCGACAATACGATTAAAACCCATACCGGCGAAGTGGATTACCGGCTGGGAAAAAGCAGGGATAACCAATTCTCTGTAGGACTGGATTTTGAGAACACCCTGCTGCAAAGCACACGGGTATATCCAACCACATCTACGGTAAATCAAACCTTTAATACGGTATTACCCAACCTGCGATGGATGAAAAAGATCGGACGATACAGTAATTTCCGCCTTTTTTACCGCATGCGCAATGACTTCCCCAGCATTAACCAACTGCAGGATGTGGTGGATGCCAGCAATGCCTTAAGCATCAGCAGCGGTAATCCGGAACTGAAGCAAACAACCACCAACTGGGGTTCTGCACGTTACTCTTACACAAACACCCGGAACAATCAAAGCCTTTTTTTGAACATCTTTGGACAACTGTCAAACAACTATATTACGACGGCCACATATTTCCCAACGCAGGATTCCACTGTTAACGGCGTTGAAATCAAGAGAGGCGCCCAGTTCAGCAAACCGGTAAACATGAACGGGTATAAAAACCTCAATACCTTTATTACCTATAGCCTGCCGATAAAGCCTATAAAATCCAACCTGAATATCAATACAGGATATAGCTATCAGCAGGCCCCGGGTATGATCGACTACAAAAGCACCCGCACCACCAACCAGGGTGTTTCTGCAGGATTGGTCCTGGGCAGCAATATCAGCGAATATGTAGATTTCAGTCTTTCGTATAATGCACAATTCAGCAATGCAAGAACAGTTGACAGTGTTACTACCAGTAACCGTTATGTGACCCAGAATGCCGGTTTTTTTGCCAACCTGCTTTCAAAAAATGGCTGGTTCCTGCAAAACGACCTCTCATATCAGAACTATTCCGGATTATCGGCAGGTATGAACCAGTCGTTCTGGTTGTGGAATGCGGCTATTGGCAAAAAGTTCCTAAAAAAGCAGGCAGGAGAATTGAAGTTGTCCGTGTTTGACCTGCTGAATCAGAATCAGAGTATTTCAAGAACCGTGAATCCAAACTACATTACAGACGCCCGCAATATGGTATTGCGCCAGTACTTTATGCTTACCTTCACATACAGCCTGCGCAATTTTGGAAAAGGGAAAACATCAACCCGTGAAGAAGGCGGTGAGCGGAGACGCGAATGGCAGGGAGGCCCTCCCGGTATGATGCACGGAGGCGGCCGGCCGGGCGGACCAATGTTTTAACCGGTACTATTTATTTTTTTTGTAATATCGCTGAATTAACCGGTATTACATTGCTGAAAGAAGAAATACTTGTACAGGAATTAAGGCAGGGCAATGAAGCCGCGTTTAAAGAGGTGGTGGATAGCTATCAGAACATGGTCTATAACACCTGTTTGGCAATTGTAAAAAACGAAGAAGATGCAGAAGACATTGCGCAGGAGGTGTTTGTGCAGGTATTTCAATCGATCCACTCTTTTAAGGGAGAGTCTAAATTATCTACCTGGATCTACCGGATCGCCACCACTAAATCACTGGATTTTGAGCGGAAGAAAAAGCGTAAAAAACGGTTCGGCTTTGTGCGCAGTATCTTTGGAGATGACAGCCAGGTAGTGGTGAATCCACCGGATTTTCAACATCCCGGTATTGTGCTGGATAAAAAAGAAAATGCGGCGATTCTTTTCAAAGCCATCGATCAGCTCCCTGAAAATCAGCGCATTGCATTTATCCTGAATAAAGTGGAAGGACTCAGCTACCAGGAAGTAAGTGAGGTACTGGAAACCTCTGTTTCTTCTATTGAATCGCTGCTTCACCGGGCAAAGAACAATTTGCGGAAGATACTGGAAAAGGATTACAGGTCCCGGACGTAAAAGAAAAGTTTAAAAATGACGTCAAATACTATTTAATCAGATATATTTAGGTATTGTAGGCATCATCAAACATGTTAAATCCGTTTATTGATGAAAGAACAAGATCATATAGAATCCATCCTCAACAGCTTTGATGGCATACAAAGGGCTGAATCCAGGCCTTTTATGTACACCAGGGTACGGGCCCGCCTGAATGAGGAGTCCAATTTCTGGACGAGGACCAGCAGCATTATTGCAAAGCCGGTAGTGGCCATCTGCTGCCTGGTGTCGGTCATTACTGTGAATGTATATCTTATTATAGACGCAAACAGTAAACAAAAAGCCGAAACAGTGACCATGGCAGGAACAGAATCGGACATCCTGCAAAATGAGAACTTTATCCTGGCGTCTAATACCAGCTACGATTTTAACAAATAACAGGAATGAACAATACGTCACGTAACAGAACCCTCATCTTTATCATCGCCCTGCTACTGATCACCAATCTGGCGTTACTGGCATATACTTTCATCTTTTCAAAAAAACCGCAGCCGGATAGAGAACGTGAAGGATTTACCGCAGCCCTGAAAAATGAAGTGGGATTTACAGACGACCAGATCGAACAGTTCAAACAATTAAAACAAAAACACTGGTCTGGTGCCAAGGCCGATATGGAACAGATCCGTAAGATCAAACAACAGTTATTTGACCTTACCAGGCAACCGGTTGTGGCCGACAGTACGGTTGCAGCCCTGGCAGACTCTATAGCCGTACTGCAAAAACAGGCAGAGATAAAAACCTTTTATCACTTCAAAGCTACCCGCGCTATCTGTACACCCGAACAGCAATCAAAATACGATTCCCTCATGACAAAGATCATCCGGCAGGGAAGAAACGGACGTCCTATTCCTCCGAGCCCTCCGAATAAATAAAAAATTAGATACCTTGCAACTTTCTTGCCTGCAAGAGACCTCTTGTAGTATATAAATGGTATCAAATAGCGTAATTTTGTAACATGAGAAGCAGATTTATCCTTATTTTAGGCCTGGTTTTGGCATTGAGCACTTCCATTCATGCCCAAAAGGAAGGAGTTGGGGATAAGGTAAGTGCGGTCCTGACAAAATTTGATGCAGCCATTAAACCTGATAAAGCAAAAAGAAGCAGTATCGAAACGATCTTTACAGACTTCTATAAAGCCCAGGAAAAACTGCGGGATAATATCCAAGGTTCTTCTCCGCTGGCTCAGGGACTGCAGCAGGACTACCAGAGTGTAAGAAAACAAAATGAAGGTCTTTTTACGGAGCGGGACGACCAGCTCAAGAAGGTGTTAAGCGCCGACGAGTACAAAAAATGGAAGGAAGATATTGAGCCCTCCATCCGGAAAAGCGGAAAAAAATAATCCTTAATTTACGGTAAACAAACGCAGGATATCTGTTTCAGGCAGGGTATCATGATCCTGCACGATCGCTAGCTGACCTCCGTTACCGGCCCAAACCACAGAATGGATCTCTTTCTTTGGAAGCGGCAACGGCGTTTTTGAAAAGTCGCTGAGTCTTACCAAAAACGCTTCCTGATTACCTGTTGTATATAGTAAAAAGCGGCCGTCGGGGCTTAGCCAGGCCTTTGCAAATTCAAAATCAACCGGCTTCTTTGACACCAGTTTTCCGGACTGGTAGTAGTTTATAAAGCTGGTGTCTTCTGTCATCAGGTGGTTATCATCCAAATAAACCAGCCGGTCCTGCGGAAGCAGCGCAAATTTAAAATCCAGGTTACTGAAATGACGGATACCGAACTGATGCAGGGTATCGTTCCCTCTCATCAGCAGGTGTGCATACTCATTGGCAAACCCGGGAGCCGAATCCTGCGGACTATACACCGTAAATGCATAACGATCGCCCAAGCCATATACTTCTCCCATAAGGTCATACAGGCGGTGCTGGATTTTTGCGCCCCGCAGCAGTTCTGTTTTTTTGGTAACCAGGTTATACCGGTGAAACGAAATACCAGCGGCATAAGGTCCGTTTACCGCATCTCCTGTTTTATAAATGATCCGTGCAGAATCTGTAAATACCGGTTCCATTAAAAAGCCACGGGGAGCAGCTACAACAACGGCCGCCTTTTTTGACCGCAGGTCAAAGATGCGGATATCATTTCCTTGAAGCGCGCCGGCTACCACCTTTGCATCGCCCAGCGGCTTTTGCTGGTGTGTATAAACGACCCGCTGGCTGTTTGGCGAAAATCGCGGCGCCCAGCCATAATCCAGCAGCATCTGTTGACGACCGGCTAAATTATAATACACCACAACCGGATCCAGCCGGCGATTGGTATCATTTCCGGCATTCAGAAGGTTTTCGATCTGCTTTTCTGCCGCTGCATTTTTATCTGGCATAACGCTTCCATCCCGGAGCCGCTTTACAAAAACAAGCTGATCGCCACTGTTATCTATCGAAACGCCCTGAATAATATGCCCCCTGTCGAACCACTCCAGCCGGCTTTGAACCTTTGGTGTTTGTGCTGAAATGCTCCCTGAAAAAAGAAGGAGGAAAAACGTTGTAATCAATTTCATCAATGCTGAATCCTTTTAATTGCAATCGTATAATTTATCAACGAAGTTGTTTAAAATTTCTAATCCTGTCGTATTTCCCGCAGATCCTCACAAAAACCGATCTGCAATCATCTGCGGTATACTGAATCTGTCTGAAAATCAGCAGGAAGGCTGCTCCAGCATGATTTCTGTAAAAGTTTAAGCAACTTTAGTAATAAGACGCTTCCGGAGACGTTTTGTTGCTTTATCTTAAATTATTTAACTTTTTTTAGCATATTGGTCAGCGGTTCAGAAACCAGACCTGAGTGGTAAACATCTTATTGCGCCATTTGCGCTCTTAAGAGCAACTTCAACCATCCGAAAATAAATGTATGTCTCAGCAAATCAGGAGTGTTCCTCCTGCCAGGCGGTTTGCAACACGCTGTTTATTACTCGCGTTACACCCTCATTATTATTATCATATGTAGTTACGTATGCAGCTGCGGCAATAATGCCCGGGTGTGCATTCTTCATCGCGTAACTGTATTTAGCCACTTCCATCATTTCCAGGTCATTCATATAATCACCAAACACCATTGTTTGATCGTACCCGATCCCAAGCCGCTCCTGTACCAGCTTTACACCCGTTCCCTTATTGGCATTCAACGCCGTAAAATCGAGCCAGCGTTCACCGGCCACGGCAACTTTATAGCGGGTTTCAAATTGTTTGAAATGCGGGTAACTGTTGGTTTCTGCGTTGATCAGGTCGCACAGGGATACCTTTAAAATGGGCTCCGTGATCTTTGTAAGGTCCGGAACAATTTCATAACGCTGATAGTACTGCAATGCCTGTTTCAGCAGGGTTTCATCATTATCTTCCATAAAGGCCCTGTCCTTGCCGCAAAGCACCGGATATACACGATCCAGGGGACGGGCCTTTTGAACAAAGGTGGAAACAGCTGCCGGATCCAGCATTTCTACCAGCAACTCGCTTCCCTGGTAGGTTACATAACTTCCGTTATCTGATAAAAAATAGGTATGCGCTTTTATAGGTTCAAATAGCGCCAGCAGGTTATGATAGGGCCGGCCACTGGCTATACCCAGTACAATGTTCTGCTGCACCAGTTGTTTTTCAAGCTCCCAGAACTCTTTGGGAAGTTCCTTTTTATCATTTAATAAAGATCCGTCCAGGTCTGTAACAATAAGTCTGATCATAAAATGCTGCAAAGGTAACGCTCCCTTGACGCGGAATTTAAAATATACCAATGAAAAATGTTAAATGCTGTTCTATGGTTTGGGAGGCAAGGCAACGTTGGAGACCAGCCCCGTGGGGAAATCAAAAATATCCCTCCTGTAATCTGCGGGACACAACCCCATTTCAACATTTTACATTTAATATTCAATACTTTACATTCCCCTGCGGGGGATCTTACCAGATCCGGATCCGGTCCTCCGGTCTTTTGTACAGCCTGTCACCCTCTTTTACATCAAAGGCCCTGTACCAGGCGTCCATGTTCACCGGGGCACCAATGGTCCTGTACGGCCCGGGAGAATGCGGGTCCGTCAGAATGAACTGCGCCGCTGTTTCCGGCAGGATATTTCCCCTCCATACCTGTGCCCAGGAAAGAAAAAAACGTTGATCGGGTGTAAAACCATCTGTCTTTTTGCCGGATTGCGCCTGTTTGGTCATCTTAAAAGCCTCATAAGCCACATTGAGTCCTCCAAGGTCGCCGATATTCTCACCCAGGGTCAGCTTGCCGTTTACATGCAGGGTGTCCAGCACTGTATATCCGTCAAATTGCCTGGCAAGCGCTGCTGCCTTTGCATCAAATTTTTTGCGGTCATCCTCCGTCCACCAGTTCCTCAGGGTACCATCTGCATCATATTTACTGCCGTTGTCATCGAATCCATGCGACATTTCATGCCCGATCACCGCACCAATGCCGCCATAGTTTACGGCATCATCCGCATTGGGGTCGAAGAAGGGGAACTGCAAAATGCCCGCGGGAAAAACGATTTCATTAAGGGTGGCACTGTAATACGCATTTACGGTTGGCGGCGTCATGCCCCAGCGTTCCCGGTCTACCGGTTTTCCAAGACGGTCGATCATAAAATGATAGCTCCAGTTATTTACATTTCTTATGTTCGCAAAAAAGCGATTGCGGTCTATGACCAGGCCCTCATAATTTTCCCATTTATCCGGGTATGCGATCTTTGGGCGGAAAGCCGCCAGCTTTACCAGTGCTTTTTCTTTGGTGGCCGCGCTCATCCAGTCCAGGCTTTTGATCCGGATCTCAAAGGCTTTCCGGAGATTAGCCACCAGCTCCTCCATTCTTGCCTTGGCTGCAGGCTTAAAATATTCCTTTACATAGAGCTGCCCCAGTAACTCACCGATATTCCCATCCGTTAACGAAGACATCCGCTGCCAGCGGGGTGTCTGGATCTTTTGCCCCGTAAGCACCTGTATAAAAGCAAAATTGGTATTTACAAACGGGGTACTTAAATAGGGTGCCGCGCCTCTCAGGATGTTCCACTTCAGATATACCTTCCAGGCTTCAAGCGGAACGGTTTTTAACAGGCTGGCAACCGCTGTAAAAAATGCCGGGTTATTCACCAACACACTGTCCTGGCCGTTTACCTCCAATTCCTGAAGGGTCGTTTTCCAGTTGAGCCCGGGTGTGGCAGCAGAAAGGTCATCCAAAAAGAATTTATTATACGTTTTATAGGCATCGCGCAGTTCCACACGGCTCAGCTGTGCTGCTGCCAGTTGTTTTTCAATATTAAAAACGGTTTGAGCAGCGGCCGACGCCTGATCCTGCGGAATACCCGTCAATCCAAAAAGAGCTGTAATATATGTTGCAAAAGCCGCACGTATCTGAACAGAGCGCTGGTCATCCTTTAAATAATAATCCCTGTCGGGCAACGATGTTCCTCCCTGGCTGAGCTGGGGAATCATTACCTCTACATTTTTACGGTCCTGCCCCACGTAAAATCCATACAGGGGGCCCGCAATACCGGAGCTCCGAAGCTGGTTGATCTTTTGCTGCAGCTCCGGCAGTGTTTTTATAGCATCAATGGACGCCAGATCCTCTTTAATGGGAGTATACCCCAGTTTTTCAATGGCAGCGCTATCCATACCGGCAGCATAAAAATCCCCCACTCTTTTTTCCACGGACCCTGCCGGGGCATTTTTATCCGCCTGTGCCTTTTCCAGGATCGATCTTACGGCATTGATATTAAAATCGCGCAGCATATTAAAACTTCCCCAGCGGGTTTCCTTGGCTGGCACCGGGTTATTCCGTACCCAGGTACCACTTGCATATCCGTAAAAATCATTCCCCGGCTTTACGGCAAGATTCATATTTGCCGGATCGATGAATTTTTTCTGTTTTTGAGCCTGTATGGGTTCACCGGTCATTAAAAAACAGACACCAATGCCCGCCATACCAATTTTTAAAAATCGATTCATTTCCCTGTCGAATTAGGGCATGAAAATAAATAGTTTTCATCCGTAATGCAAGGCTATTTAAACAATTTCAAAAATAAAAAATCATTCCGTGTAGCCGGCTGAGGATCTAATGTGCATTTAAATGGGCATAACCCGTTCAAAACCTGATTTACCGGTGGATAACCCACGGTTTTTGTGCATATAGTTGTTTATAACAACTGCAAAACAACTGCCCGAAAAACTTGGAACTGGCTGGTTTGAGATCGTATCTTCAAATTGCATTTGACGGGAACAATTAATTCATTAAGCGATCTTGTTAAAAGCACTGACAGATTCTTTGACATCCTGGTTTTAGTAATGCAGTAATTCGCCGGGCAGCAATGCAGGGTAGAACGCTGTTCCTGAAACCGGAAATCAGAAATCGTCTTCGCTTAATACAGCATGGACGGGAGCCCTTATTCAAAGGTTGAGCAGCAGAAGTACCGTAAGGTATGGAGGCGTTCGGCACGAGATAAGCGCAAAACCCCGCCCGGAAATTTTAAGCAAAAACAGCGGACGCCTTGCCGGTTGCCGGGGGTTCAAACGTTTTAGCTGTGCGGTCTGTAAAAGGAATGCACAACTGTTACAGGATTCCTGACAGCAACAATGCAGAAGCTATTAAAAAAAGCATCGGGTTAGTAAGTGATAGACCGGGAAACCGGTTTTGAAACAAAGCACGATGCTTTTTTTTATGCGCTCCCGTTATGTTATGTAAAACCTAACAGGTTTATTCTTTATCGGCGAGCTCGCTGATCATTTCTGCCACCAGTGCCGACCAGCCGGTTTGATGACTGGCTCCCAATCCCCGGCCGGAATCTCCATTAAAATATTCATAAAACAGGATCAGGTCCTGGTTCTCCGGAAGATTGAAGAACCAGTTGTATTCGCCATATATCGGGCGGTTACCTCCCGTATCTTTTTGAAACAGGCTGATCACCCGTTTGGATAATTCTGTTGAAATGTGGAACAGGTTCATCATATTCCCGGACCCCGTGGGGTATTCCATCAGGAATGAGTCATGATAAAACTTGCCCAGTCTTCTTATGGACTGGATAATGATAAAATTGATCGGGATCCACACCGGTCCGCGCCAGTTGGAGTTGCCGCCAAACATATCGGATGTGGAATCGCCCGGGTCATACTGGATGGAATGCACTTCCCCGTTAATGGCAACCGAATATGGATTTGCCTCATGGTATTTGGACAACGCCCGGATGCCGCCTTCCGACAGGAATTCGCTTTCATCCAGTAAGCGGGTCAGTAAGGCTTTCAGCCGGTCGCGCTGTACCAGAGACATCAGCATTTCCTCGCCATCCCCCTTTTCTTCGTTGGGCCAGAACAGATCATTTTTTAACCGGTAGTTTTTAAACCAGTTAAACCGCTTTTTAAAATCGGGTAGCTTTTCAAAAACATCCCGGCTCATGATATTTACTGCATACAGGGAAGTTAATCCTACAATAGAACGGATCTTCAGCGGTTGAGGCGGCGCATCCCGCATACACAGTACATCATAAAAGAACTGGTCTTCCTCATTCCACAATACATGATCATTCAAAGCCTCTGCGATCAATACAAAATGTTCAAAGAATTTGGTCACCATATCCTCAAAAGAAGGATCCACCACGGCGATCTCCAGGGCAATATCCATCATATTGAGGGCATAGATCCCCATCCAGCTGGTACCGTCCGCCTGCTCCAGCTGGATCTCGCCTTTATCATGATAACTGCGGTTAAACACGCCAATGTTATCCAGTCCCAGGAACCCACCTTCAAAAATATTGTCGCCCTTCAGATCCTTCCGGTTGATCCACCAGGTAAAATTGATGGTCAGTTTATTAAATACCTTTTTGAGAAAATCGATATCGCCCCTGCCCTTCAGTTTTTTTTCGATCTCATAGATCTCCATTGCGGCCCAGGCCTGTACCGGGGGGTTCACATCACTGAAATTCCACTCATAAGAAGGCAGCTGCCCGTCCGGCTTTGTAAACCATTCCCGCATCAGCAGGAGCAGCTGGTTCTTTGCAAAAACCGGATCCACCACTGCCATGGAAATACACTGGAACGACTGATCCCAGGCGGCATACCAGGGATACTCCCATTTATCGGGCATTGATATGATGTCCTGATTTTTGAGGTGCGTCCAATCACTGTTGCGCCCTGTAAGCCGGGACGGAACAATTGGTGTGATACCATCCGACACACTGAGCCAGCGTTCCACATCATAGTGATAGTACTGTTTGCTCCACAGCAGCCCGGCTAATGCCTGACGTTGTACCCGCGCCATACCCGGGTTTATCCCCCCCGGAAAAATCGCATTGTAAAATGCATCCGCCTCTGCCCGCCGTTTATCAAATAATTGCAGGAACGCATCGTTGAACGGATGCCCGGTGGCCTGGTTGGTGAGCCGGCAATAGATGGCAATGGTTTCCCCGGCATTAACCACGCGTTTAAAAACCGGTGCAAAGCGGGTGCCGTGTTTCCGGTTGCGCAATGCCTCTCTATTCTTTCCTTCAATGATCGCATCCTGAAAAGCATCTTTTACAAAGATGCCGGCGTTGGGCTGCCCGAAAAGTTTTTCAAAATTGGTTTCATTATCGGTAAACAGTGCATCATCGGCTCCCTGAAAATAGAAATAATAATCACCAATCCGATTGTGTTTTGCCAATACGGTATGATCATTTACCAGGGAGATATCCGGAACAGCGGTATTGGATCCGTGGGCCCACCGGTTGTAAAACCAGAGCAGGGGCAGCACGGTTACCGGCGCTGCTTTACTGTAGCGGTTCGTAATATTGATCCGTATAGCAATGTCGGTACTGCTCTCTTTGGCATAGGTAACATGTACATCAAAATACTGCCGGTCATTGAAGATACCGGTATCCAGGATCTCATATTCTGTTTCATTTTTCCCCCGGCTGCGGTTCTGCTCCCGCAACTGTTCATAAGGAAATGCCTGCTGGGGATATTTATACAGGTACTCCATGTAATAATGGGTAGGCAGGTTATCCAGGTAGAAATAGAGCTCCTTTACATCTTCCCCGTGGTTGCCTTCATGATTCCCCAATCCGAATAACCGCTCCTTCAGGATCTTGTCCTCACCGTTCCATAAGGATATGGCAAAACAAAGGTTTTGAAAATAATCCGAGATACCGGCCAGCCCGTCTTCTCCCCAGAGATAGGCCCTGCTGTTTGCATGGTCAAAGGGAAAATAATTCCAGGTATCCCCGTTCTGGCTGTAGTCTTCTCTTACCGTTCCCCACTGGCGTTCACTTACATAAGGTCCCCATTGCTCTAACGGGATTGCTTTTTTTGCATTTTCTGAAAGGCGTTTATGTTCTGCTGTCATTAATTTCCACTTTAAATAAAAGCCTCCATATCTGTAAATATGGAGGCTGCAAAAATATCTTTTTTAAAATAAACCGAAGTTTCCGCTACTTAATAGTACCGGTACACATTGTACAGTACTTTTTTATCATAGTCTGTTAACATGGGAGAACTATCGTTCTGGATAAAATGCAGTTTAAATGCCTGGATGGCGGTAGCCTGGTTGCTGATATCATACCCAATTACCCGAAGTGCCAGCAATGCGTTGAAATCAGCGGGCGGTTCGGCGAGGTTTGTGGAATCGTACCAGTATCCAAAACCGGCATCGGCCAAACGCTTCCAGGGGAAATATTTGCTGGGGTCATTCTTCCGGCTGGGCGCTATGTCTGAGTGCCCGATAAAATTAGCCTGGGGAATACCGAATTTATCTTTTAAATAGCCCAGCAGCTTTAAAAGGGAGTTCATCTGGGCGTCAGAAAACGGTTCTGTACCATTATTATCGATCTCGATGCCGATGCTGCAGGAGTTCATATCCGTAATAGCCCCCCATTTACTCCTTCCGGCATGCCAGGCACGCATATATTCATTGAGCATCTGGTAAGTGGTACCATCCCTGCCTACCACGTAGTGTGCGCTCACGCTGGTACGTGAAATAGAGAACGTGAACAGGGTTTGCTCTGCACTGGTTTGCGCCGTGTGATGCAGGATCACAAAATTGGGTTTGCGGGCATCAAAATTAACCGTGGTATACCACTGCGAATTGATCGCAGGATTTTTTGGATTGGGGACCACCGTCATTTCTTTAAACAGGCTCTCCGTTGTTTTGTAGTAACTGGGTTTAGCCGAAACACGTTGTATACTGTCGGTAATATTCCTGTAAAAAGCCGGAGAGCGGTAAGTAGCCGGCGCTGTAGCAGCGGCATTGTCCGTTTCAGGTTCCTCCCGCCGTTCTACTTTTGTATTTACGGGTTGCCGTTCTTCCGGCGGTTTTTTCCGGGTAATCTGCTCTGGTTTGGTAAAAGTGGTCTGGCTGGGATTCCGGCCGTTATTTTGTGCCGGTTGCTGGTTGGCGGGCGGCGATGTCTTGGACAACACATTCCTTCGGGCAGGTTGCGAGGTGCCACATGCGTATAGTACCACCGCCAACAATGCCATTCTAAATAGTGCTTTGCTGCTCAACATTTCTGATCGTTTCGTTCAATGAATCTCTATAAATAAGGCCGTTTCCTTACGTGAAAGTAACGAAATTCATCGTAAAACGGCAGATCGGCCCCAATTTTGTGCATCGAACAAATTATTTTATGATTTTGTTAATGCAGTATTACCTTTAGAAAAAAAAGTTATGGCGGCAAGATTTGGTATGATCGGACTGGGTACAATGGGCCGGAACCTGGTGTTAAACATTGCGGATCACGGGTTTGAAGTTTGCGGTTACGACCGTGACGAAAACCAGCGGAAAATCATGGAAGATGCAGGAAAGGGCAAACCGGTTTCCACCGCGGCCTCCTCATCCGAGCTGATCGCAAAGCTGGAAGCGCCACGCATCATTATGTTGCTGGTTCCGGCCGGCAAGATCGTAGATGCCGTGATCGGCGAACTGGTGCCCCAGCTGGAGAAAGGCGATATCCTGATTGACGGAGGCAACTCCCATTTTGTAGATACAGAGCGCAGGTACCAGGAGCTGCAAAACTCCGGGATCCATTTCATCGGAATGGGCGTTTCCGGGGGTGAGGACGGAGCCCGTTTTGGTCCCAGTATGATGCCGGGTGGCAACGAAGAAAGCTATGAGCTGGTACGGGATATCCTGGAAGCCATTGCCGCAAAGGCAGAAGGCGAGCCCTGCGTAGCATATATGGGCCATACCGCCGCCGGCCACTATGTAAAGATGGTGCATAACGGCATTGAGTATGCGCTTATGCAAATGATCAGCGAAGTATACGGCCTGTTGAAAAATGAGGGTATGACCAATGCCCAGTTTGCGGATCTGTTTGAAGAGTGGAACCAGGGCGTATTACAATCCTTCCTTATTGAGATCACCGCCGCCATTTTCCGGGAAAAAGACCCCGAAACCGGGAAGGACCTGGTTGACCTGATCCTGGACAAAGCCAAACAAAAAGGCACCGGCCTGTGGACCTCAGAAAGCTCACTGGAGCTCAATGTGCCATTGCCCACCATCGATATTGCCGTTTCCATGCGTTACCTGTCGTCACTTAAAGATGAGCGGACCGCATTTTCGAAGCTTTATGACCATCAGCAACAGAAAACCAATACCAGCCTGGCTGCTCTCAAGGATATTTGCCGTGATGCCCTGCATTTTTCATTTATGCTGTCCTATGCCCAGGGGTTGGAACTGCTGCAGGTTGCATCGGCTGCTTATAACTATGAGATCGATATTAAAACCGTGGTAAAAGTATGGAGAGGCGGATGCATTATCCGTTCGGTGTTGCTCAAAGACCTGTTCAATGCATACAATAATGAACCGGCCTTATCCAATATCATTGGTTCATCGCAGTTCGCCGGAGTGTTGAAGGAAAAACGCGGTGCGATGGTACAGTTCCTGAAAACCGCCATGGATGCCGGTGTTGCCGCCGCATGCATTTCATCTGTACTGAATTACTTTGATGCTTACACCACAGAGCGTCTGCCCGCCAACCTGATACAGGCGCAGCGTGATCTGTTTGGAGCACATACGTATGAACGCATTGATAAACCGGGAAGCTTTCATACAGACTGGCCGTATACACCGGCGGAGGCTCAGTAATTTTTGCCACTGAGGCACTGAAATACCAATTTTTTGTGCCCGGACAGCTGAACATACAGAACTGTTTCCGGTGCTTTGAACGCGGGATAATTAACCACACCATTATGTAACTTCGTGCCTCAGCGGCATCAGTATTCACTTAAATTGTCTATATGAGCTTTAAACAAACACCTGCCAACATTGTCATTTTTGGTGGCTTTGGAGATCTGTCCTGGAGAAAACTGATCCCGGCCTTTTACAACCTGTTTATCTATGGTTATATGCCGGATGATTTTGCGATCTATGCCGTCCATTACCAGGGCATGCCCGAAGATTCTTTTGAAAAACACATGCTGGAAGGCGTTAATAATTTTTCAAGAAGCGGAAAAGCCAGGCCGGAACAGTGGAACGAATTCATTAAAAAGCTCTATTTCTTCCAGGGCGACTTTACGCTGGACGACACCTACACCCGGCTTAAAACCATACTCAATAAGAACGACAAAGACTGGAAGAAACGGGCCACCCGCCTGTTCTATTACTCCGTGGCACCGATGTTCATAGATCCTATTTCAAAATCCATATCCAAATACAAACTGGCACCACAACCCAATAAGGACCGCATCGTGGTGGAAAAGCCCTTTGGAACCGACCTCACATCAGCAAAGGCTTTGAATAAATTGCTCAAAGATAATTTTGAAGAAACGCAGATCTACCGCATCGACCATTACCTGGGCAAGGAAGTGGTACAGAACCTGCTGGCATTCCGTTTTGCCAATTATATTTTTGAGCCCCTGTGGAACCGGAATTTTATTGAGAATGTACAGATCACCGTAACAGAACAGGTGAGCGTGGGCACCCGCGGCAGCTATTATGACAAAAGCGGCGCCCTGCGCGATATGATCCAGAACCATCTGATGCAACTGCTTTCCGTGGTAGGGATGGATTGTCCTAAAGGCAATGATGCAGAAGCCATCCGTAACGAAAAGGTAAAAGTGCTCAAGAACGTGCGGCCTTTTACCGCTGCTACCGTAGCATCGGATGTGGTGCGGGGCCAGTATACAGCCGGGGAAATTGAGGGAAAACACCAGCAGGGGTATCTGCAGGAAACCAGTATCGCCAAGGGCTCGCCAACGGAAACCTATGTGGCAGCCAAATTATACATCGATAACGACCGCTGGAAAGGTGTTCCGTTTTACCTGCGCACGGGAAAATGTTTGCAGAAGCAGTCTTCCCTGATCGTGATCACGTTTAAAGATTCTCCCTTTAAAATATTTAAAGACGATGTTACCCCAAACCAGCTCATCATTAGTATACAGCCGGAACAGGAGATCACCCTTTTATTTGAAGGAAAGGTACCCGGACCGGTGATGAAGCTGAAACCGGTTGAAATGGACTTTACCTATTATGAATCCTTTACCGAACAGCCCCCGGAAGCCTATGAAACCCTTTTGCTGGATGCACTGGAGGGTGATGCCACCCAGTTTATGCGTGCCGACCAGGTAGAAACAGCCTGGAGCATTGTAATGCCCGTTTTACAGGAATGGGAAAAGAATGGGAAAACCGGGCTGGAAAAGTATCCTGCAGGAAGCTGGGGCCCTAAAAAAGCAGAACAACTGATCAAAAAAGATGGATTTCATTGGGTGCTGCTTCCGCCGCCAAATGGCAGAGACCGCTATATTTGCAAAGAACGCAGAAAAGAAATTAAATCATGAGCAACCCGATTCAACTTGTTTGGAAAGATAAAGAAGCGCTGAGCCTTGCTGCCGCTTATCATTTTGTTAGTGCCGCCGCCAAAAGTATTGCGGCCAATGACCGGTTTACCGTAGCCTTCTCCGGGGGCAGCACGCCTAAAAGATTGTTTGAAATACTGGCCACGCCTGCATTCAGCAATAACATCGACTGGAAAAAGGTATTCATCTTCTGGAGCGATGAGCGTTTTGTACCGCATACCAGTGATGAAAGCAATTATAAAATGAGCAGAACGGCCCTGCTGGATCATATCCGGATCCCCAGAAAAAATGTTTTTGCAACACCCACCAAAGGGGAGCCGGCTACATGCGCCGCAGATTATGAAGCCAGTGTAAAAACCATCCTGGGAAGAACGGCACAATTCGATCTTACATTACTGGGTATGGGCGACGATGGACATACGGCCTCACTTTTTCCCGGTACAACCATCTTAACCGAAGCAAAGCGACTGGTAAAAGAAGTTTGGGTAGAAAGCAAGCAAACCTGGCGCATCAGCTTTACCTATACCCTGATCAATAAAAGTAAGGAAGTAATGTTCCTTGTGGGCGATGCCAATAAATACCCGGTGCTTAAAAAGATCTTTGCAAAGAACGCAAAATTGCTATACCCGGTGCAGGGCATTGCGCCACAGAAAGGGCAAACCATCTGGATGCTGGATGAGGCGGCGGTTACGGGGAAATAAGCCCGTTTAAATGCATTTTCAGTTTTCAGCCAATAAATACACTACAATGCGCCGAAGAAACCTGTTAACGCCCATAGTACTGCTGGCGTTTTTATTACCTGGAATCTCGCTCATTGCCCAGAACACGAATGCTCAAAAAAACAGTGGGCAAAACGCTGCCGGAAGCGAACCGGTATATTACAGCCCCGGCGGTACCTATAGCGACTGGTATTTCCCGGCCAGTGAGGGCTATACAAGTCTGGAATGGACCTTTGTACCGGTTGCGGACCCGCCGCCGGATCTGGCCAAAGAAGGACTATTGCATTACTACGCTTATAATTTTTCTTTGGTCAATGCATCCGGCAATACCGGAAGTGGCTATGCAGGTTTTCAGACCAATGGCATTTTCAAAAATGCGTTCCAGGGTAAAGTGATCAATTTTTCCATTTGGGGCTCCAACGGCGGCAGGTCCAAAGGATTGGTAAATGCGGCCAACGATGAAAGCGGGGGTTATCAGATCATGTACAAATACAACTGGGTGCCCGGGCAACAATACCGGTTCCAGCTGAAACAGGGCCCCAGCGGGGAAGATGCTCTTGGCAAATGGTGGGGGCTATGGGTAACCAATAAAACCACCGGTGTTAAAGATTTTGTTGGAGAGCAGCGCGTGCCATCCGTAATCAACCACAAAAGCGCCGTGTTGTGGAATGCGCATACCTCCATGTTTGGCGAAGACCTGCATTGGTGGCAATCTTTAAATGGCCATACAAAATATAAAGAGCAGACCCGGTTTCAACCATCGGCAATGGCAGCCATAGATATAACCGCCAATGAAGGCCGGGTTAAACCGGTTAAATTCACCAGTTTTACTAATTCAGGGAAACCCGTAACCGGTAGTAATGGCTTTAAGTCTGTAAACTCAACCGTGTCCATTTACCAGGATTCAATATTCAATGTACAACACAACCTGGGATACTGGACCTCCCCCGCGCCCAATTTCCTTAAGGAACAGAAACGCTGATGGTTAACCGTTAGCGACCAGCGCTCCAAACAATACATAAGGTACTTGTGTTGGGTTTATGACCACCCGGGTAACATAGATATACAGATCGGAGATTTGTGTGTGCTACAGCATTTACCAGGCAGGTTGCAGTTGCAGATCAATATTCCTGCGCTGCTTTTCCTTCGAGAACGCATCCTCTTCAAATGGTCCCAACACGCGCACCTCTAGATTCTGCTTCTTTTCAACGATCCAGTAACGGTTCTTTTTTGTTCCTATCAAAAAAGTGGCGGCCAACACATAGTTCTTATTGGCCGCATATTTACGAACGTACTCCCTGTATCTGCCAGTTGAGTCAAAATGCGCATTATAATTTTGGGGTATTAAATAGGAACCGGCAACGCATTCTCCATAACTTTTACCCTTGTCACATATAACCATGATTCCGTCTTCAGCCCGATCTCCACGCATTAAAAAAATATGGCTTCCCAAATCAACAGACTGACATGAAAAAATTAATATAGAAACCAGGGCAAACAATAATACCCAAAATTGCATCCGCATCTAATCAACACTTTTTTCATTTTTTTGACTACAAGAAAGTTATTTGGGTACCCGTTTAAAAACCAAACCAGCTTCCTTTTTCAACCCCCACATACCAGCCATCCTCCCGCTCTTCCACCGGGTAGGTTTTTAAAAAATAGCCTTCGCCCGTAGTGTTCCTGCCCGTTTGCAAATTGAATTTATACCGGTGTACCGGGCAAACGATATCTCCCTGAACGTTTACATATCCCCCGGCCAACGGCGCTGCGGCATGCGGGCACTTGGCGGCGCAGGCAAAAAGCCGGCCGTCGAATTGTGCAACGCAAAGATGCCGCCCTCCAACCTTTATCTCTGCAAGATTCTCCTCATTAAAATTCAATTCATTCGGATGCATGGCAAGCAGGTGCCATTCCAGTTCTTTGCTCATGGTACTAAATTAATCTTTTAAACCGCAAGGGCGCGGATTTTAAAGATTGAACCATCCGGGATTACAATTGGAGGTAAGGGCGGCTAATTGCTGTTGGGGAGTATGGGCGACCGGAGCGAATACCACCCCCGACCAGTAGCCAGAAGGGTCATGCCTCATTAATGATAAAAGAATGCGGCTTACCGCTTTATTCTTTATTAACCTGATAAAATGCTTGAAACATCCAACCCCAGCTTTAATAAAACATGGTCTTATAAGGATACCGGATCTGGTACAGTTCCTTTACCTTATTCAGGATCGTGGCGCGCAGTCCTTCCACATTCCGTCTTTCGGTTGCAGCAACAAATACGGCATTACCACCCGTTTCATGGTTCCAGCGGTCATACAGGTCCTGCAGGATCTCTTTTTTGGTATCTTCTCCCAGCCATTCGTCAAATGTGCTTTGTTCATAAAGATCCATTTTATTAAACACGGTAATTATGGGCTTTTCAAATGCCTTCAGCTCCTGCAGGGTCTTGTTCACCACCGCCATCTGGTCTTCATACTGCGGGTGCGATATATCAATAACATGGATCAGTATATCGGCCTCGCGTACTTCATCCAGGGTGCTCTTAAAACTTTCGATGAGATGGTGCGGCAGCTTGCGGATAAATCCTACGGTATCACTGAGCAGGAACGGGGTATTGTCAAAAACCACTTTACTGGTGGTGGTATCCAGGGTGGCAAACAGCTTATTTTCCGCAAATACATCGCGTTTGCTCAGCAGGTTCATAATGGTGCTCTTTCCTACGTTGGTATATCCCACCAATGCTACACGGATAAATTCACCACGGTTCTTCCGCTGGGTAGCCGATTGCTTGTCTATCTCCTTTAACCGGTTCCGTAGCAGTGAAATTTTTTCCCGTACGATCCGGCGGTCGGTCTCGATCTCCGTTTCCCCCGGCCCTCTTGTTCCGATACCACCTCCCAGACGTTCCAGGTGTTTCCACATCCCGCGCAGTCGGGGTAAAATATACTGGTATTGCGCCAGCTCCACCTGCGCCTTGGCTTCGGCGGTTTTGGCCCTGCGGGCAAAGATATCCAGGATCAGGTCCGATCGGTCGATGGTTTTTACACCAATGGCTGTTGTAATATTATTGATCTGGGCTCCGGAAAGTTCGTCATCAAAAATGACCAGGTTTACCTGGTGCGCCATCGCATACTGCCGTATCTCTTCCAGCTTGCCTTTTCCCACAAAAGTGCGGGAATCCGGGTGCTGCAGTTTCTGAATAAACCGCTTTTTCGTTTCAGCTCCCGCTGTTTCTGCCAAAAAAGCCAGTTCATCCAGGTATTCTACCACCTGCTGTTCCGTTTGGTCCTTTGTTACCACTCCAACGATCACTGCCGTTTCTGTTCCTTGTATGATGTTCTTTTTATCAAGCATGAATGGGCAAAGTTAAGACATACCTGTTAGGTTTTGGAAACCAAACGGGCATATTACCGCTGGCTGGCAATGAGCAGGTTCAGATCCGTATAGCGGAGGTCAAAACGCTGGCTCAGGTAAAAATTGGTAAGATATCCTTTAAAAAGGTAAATACCGTTGCGGAGATGCAGCTGATGCCATGCCAGGCGTTCAATGCCTCCCTCATCGCCGGCCTCTATCAAAAGAGGGGTTAGTACATTGCTGATGGCCTGGGAGGCTGTACGGGCAAATCCCGAGGGAATATTGGGCACACAATAATGAATGACTCCGTATTTTAAAAAGATCGGACTTTCATGGGAGGTCACTTCCGAGGTTTCAAAACAACCGCCCCGGTCGATGGTTGCGTCTATAACAACCGACCCCTGCCGCATACCGCTCACCATCTCTTCTGTAACCACTAACGGGCTCCGGCCCGATTCATTAGCCAGCGCACCCACTGCTACTTCGCAGGTTTTTAATTGTTTGGCCAGCAGTTTGGGCTCCAGAACAGAGGTCCATAACCGGTGTCCGATGGCATTTTCCAGCCGTTTTAAACGGGAAATATTACTGTCGAACAGCTTTACAGAAGCACCAAGTGCCAGCGCGGCCCGGGCTGCATATTCCCCTACAATGCCGGCCCCTATAATCACTACCTTGGTTGGTGCGATACCCGTAATGCCTCCCAGCAGCACACCCTTACCATGGTTGGCGGAGCTGAGGTATTGTGCTGCAATCAGCATTACGGCGCTCCCTGCAATTTCGCTCATGCTGCGTACAATAGGATAAGAATCACTATCGTCCTTCAGGTTCTCAAAGGAAAGTGCTGTTACTTTTTTCTGCATCATGGCATGCAGCACCTCACGGCGCAGCACGGAAAGGTGCAGGGGAGAAATAATGATCTGGTTATACTGCAGTAAAGCCAGATCCTCCTCCACCACCGGGGCACTTTTAACCAAAATAGGCGCCTTAAAAACATCTTCCCTCGAATAAACGATTTTTGCACCGGCTTCACTGTACTCTGCATCCCGGAAATGTGCCGCATCCCCGGCATTGTGTTCCACAATAACAGAATGTCCGTTATTGATCAGCACGGCCACGGCATCCGGTGTAAGCGACACCCGGTTTTCCTGAAAAGCGATTTCCTTGGGGATCCCGATGGTCATGCCACCGCCTTTTACACGAATATCCAATGTTTCCTCCTGCGTTTCGTAGCTGAAGGAGGTGCTCACTATGGTTTTTACTTTACTCATAAAAGAAGGGGCAGGAAAAAATAACTTTCAGCAAAGGTTTAAGTTGTATGATATGGGTTAAGCAGCAAAATTACTTATTTTTTTAGTATCTCTATTTCCCGGCGCTCTTCGTCAAGAACTGTAAGCGACACATACAGTGTTTCCGCAGGAAAAAGGTCCGGGGCCTTCTCCGGCCACTCTACAAAACAGTAATGACCGCTGTATAAACAATCCTCCACGCCTGCCCGAACGGCTTCCTCCTCATCCTGCAACCGGTACAAATCCATATGGTAAACCGACGCCGGCTTTCCATCGTCCGAAAAACGGTATTCGTTGATAATGGAGAAGGTAGGGCTGCTGACCACGTCTTCTACCTGCAACACCTGGCAAATGGTATAGATCAGGGTTGTTTTCCCTGCGCCCATCTGTCCATAAAAAGCGACGATCTTTTTATCGCCAAGTTGCTGCAACAGCCATCCGGCTACCTGTATAATATCACTTATAGAAAATACCTTTTTCATCCGGCAAAGATATATCCGGTAACGGGTAAATGAAACACATACAGGGTAAAAGTTAGGAAGCCCCCGGCGAGTCCGGCCTTTTCCGGCATTTGTTGTTCTTTTACCAGTCGATGCCTTTCGATACGGATCACAAAAAAGTTGCCGGCTCGCGCCAGCAACTTTTACCTCTAACGAACAAAACTAAGATCCTTACTGACCGGGCGTGGAGCTTCCACCGCCGCTGGCCCGCTTACTTTCATCATCCAGTCCCGTTTTGCGCTGGCGGGCAGATTTTACCTGGTTGTTTCCGAACCTATAGGTGAAGTTGAGCTTAAACTGACGACTGTCCCACTTGGCCATTACATAGTTATAAGCTCCGGCAAAGTTCATATCCCCTGTGAAGCGCATGGTCTTAAACAGGTCATCCACACTGGCTTTTACCGTACCATTGCCTTTCAGAATGGTCTTTTGCATGCCCAGGCTCACAAAGCCCATCGACTTTCCTTTGAAAGTACCGGCCCATACAAAGGGAGATAAATACAACCCTGTCAGCTCCGCTGTCCAGGTTTTTGCAAACTTCAGTGAGTGTTGCATAAAATACTGTACGTTAAAATTCTTGGTATGAATGTCCTTCCCTTCTCCAAAATCAGCTTTGTACAATGAGTAGTTGGCGGTAAGGTTGGAGAAGAAGGTATAGGTCTTATAAGTGAACGGATAGGATACGTTCAGGCTGAATACATCCTGGTTAGCCAGGTTTTCGTTGGTCTGGAACGATTTTGTTTTATCAATCGTATCGATCAGCTGTACAAACATATCTTTTACGTGGCTATAGTTCAGCGAGGTATTCAGCTTATACTTATAAGTATGGGTAATGCCAATGGTATTGGTATACTGCGGTTTTAAATTGGTATTACCACGGGCATACAGGTAGTCATTCAACCGGTATTCAAAGGGATTCAGATCATCATAGTCCGGGCGGTCGATCCGGCGGCTATAGCTGATGCTCCACTGGTTCATGGGATTTTTGTTATAAGTAACCGATGCACTGGGAAACAGATCCGTATAGTTCTTTTTAACCTTGCCTTCATAATCCTTATAGGTCTGCGATGCTTCGTCCCATTGTTTACCGGTAGAAATACCATCGGAGTTGGTGTTCTCTGCCCTCAGACCTACCTGGTACGAAAAGATCTTATACGCACGGTTATAGTTCACATACACCGCATTTACATTTTCCTTGTATTTAAAGTTGTTGCTTTTACCATAATCCAGCGATTCTGTATTGCCATTAGCATCATAGTTCTTAAAATCATTGCCGGTATTTACAAAGTTCAGCTTGCCTCCATAGCCCAGTTTCCCCTTGAGAAAGGGGTGCTCATAGTCCAGTTTAAACGAGTAGAGGTCAATATCAGTAGCCGTAATGATCCGGTAGATATTGCGGCTCAGCTCCGTTCCGTCGGCGGCGCGCCTGTAGATATTGGGTACATACTGGTTGCCACCGATCTTAAAATACCCATAATCCAGGTCTACATTCAACTCGCGGCCGGAGGTATCCGCATACCGGTAGTTCAGATTCCCGTTCAGGTTATTACGATCACGGAGCGTTTGCGTATTGGTGTAAAGGATGCGGTCTGCAACACCTGTTGGCTTATAGGAGATCGGCATATCTCCCGGTTCCCTGCGGTCCACATCGGAAATATTTCCATTGACCATTACACCGATTGTGTTTCTGGAATCGATAAAATAATCGGCCCCTGCCTTAAAATTGTGCCCTTTAAAATAATTCTTACTGATCATGTTCTGATCAAACAGACTGTCGCTCACATCCCGTTTTATATACTGTTTGCTAAAACGCAAGCCCTGGCTGTAATTATAGTTCCCGAATACGTTCACTTTTTTATTACGATGGTTCAGGCTGATGCCGCCGTTGTAATTGGCGTATGTTGCTACATTGGCGCCTGCCGTTACGGTGCCGTTTGTTCCAAAGGCCTTATTTTTCTTAAGGCGGATATTGATGATCCCCGCGTTGCCGGCAGCCTCGTATTTTGCCGATGGGTTCGTAATGAGCTCTATGGATTCGATATCCGATGACTGGAGCGACCGTAAATAGCTGGCCAGGTCGGCACCTGTTAATGGTGAAGGCTTTCCATCGATATAAATCCGCACTCCGTTCTTTCCGGCCATGCTGATATTGTCATCCTTATCTACCAATACCCCCGGCGATTTGCGCAGCAGTTCCATTCCGTCGTTTCCTGTAGCGTTAATGGTTCCTTCTACATTTACCACCATACGGCCAGGCTTTACCTCTACTAACGGTTTTTTTGAAGTAACGACTACGCCTGCCAGCTGGGTGCCGCTTTTTTCCAGAATGACGGGATCCAGTTTCAGATCGGCGCCATTATAATCAAATTCCGGGGAATAGGCCGGGGCAAATCCCACATTTGAGGCCATTACGCGGTAACGCCCGTTGCCGATGGCCTCAAAACGGTAGCTCCCGTCGGCCGCTGCTACATTTAATTTTACAACTGAAGAATCGTTAGCATTTAACAAAGAAACGGTGGCTTTTTCAGCAGGTTTCCCGGCATCATCCCTGACGGTGCCCGAAATCACCTGAGCCTGGATCGCTGCATGAAAAACAAATAGTAGGACTGGTGTTAGTAGTAATTTCATAAAAAGTGTGTTGTTGTCATTTTTGAAGCAGCAAACTTATGAGTTAAATTGAAGCCGATGAACAGGTTGCCGTTTAGTGGCAAAAAATATCCTGCGAATGGTCGTTTTTGCCCGGTAAACAGGTTCGGAAACCGCCAATCAGTCTTCAGCCTTTCGCGTTCAGCTTTCGGAATCGAGATTTGAGCATGGGTTTTGAGATTCAGGCATTCGCAGAAAGCGATCAACCCTGGCGGCTGATGGCCGATCGCAGAGAGCTTAAAGCTGCCCACTAACCTCCGCCACCACTTTTTACCCGGTTTTCTTCATCTCCTGCGCCACCGGTGCGACGGCGGGCAGGTTTAATATTGCCTTTTCCAAACTTGTAGGTAAACGAAACATTAAACTGGCGATTATCCCGCCGGCGGTCGTTCGCCACACTGAGATCCACATCCGCATAGCGGGAGTAACCGCTAAAATTACTGGTGCGGAAAAGATCCCTTACACCAACCTTGAGCGATCCGTTCTTATTGAACAGCTGTTTTGCCAATGCAACATTCATGGCACCCATGGCGCGCGCAATCATTAAGCCCTCGGACGGGCTGGAGCTGTACCAGCCGCTTAATTCAGCGGTCCACGTTTTGGCAAAGGAGAAGCTGCTGGTGAGGTTGGCATCCAGGTTGTTTACATTCAGCGATACGGGAATATTACCGGAACCGTCTGTATACAATCCCTTGTACTGGTTATTAAATACGCCGCTGTACAGGCTTAGGTTCCACCATTTTAGCAGCTGCTTATTTGCCGAAACCGAAAAGCCCCATTGTTTTCTTTTACTGAAATTCTCTGTAGTTTGAAAAGCCGTTTTCTTTTCGGTGTTCTGCTTTATAAGCTGTGTAATGATATTATTGGTTTGCGTATGGCTTACCGTAAATGTGAGAAAGCGGTTAAAGGTATGGCTCAATTCAACCCGGTTGGAGAACTCCGGTTGCAGGTAGGGGTTCCCCTGCCCGTACGTAAGCGAATCCAGGAAAAAAATAAAAGGATTCAAATCGTCATAATCGGGTCTCCTGATTCGGCGGCTATAGGCCACGCTTAACTGGTTTTTGTCATTGAAACTGTACACGGCGCCAACATTGGGAAACAGGTTGGTGTAATTTCTTTTAAAACTGCTGTCACTGGTTACCTGTGTGCCCCTGGCATTGGTATTCTCCAACCGTAAACCTCCGGTAAATTCCCATTTTTTTACCGTTGCGGTCATAATCGCATAAGCCGCATTGATGTTTTCTTTGTAAATAAAGTGATTGGTGCGCTGTCCGTCTGTATACCAACCGGTACTCGTGTCCCGCCGGTACAATACATTATTATCCGTATTTACAAAACTGCTCTTTATTCCCGTTTCCAGCTTCAGGTTCTTATTAAAGGGATGTGTATAGTCCATCTTACCGCTGTATATATTAATAACAGAAGGAAAGTCGCCGTTTAACAATACCTGGTTTCCGCGCTGGCTGTTATCCGGGTTGTAAACCGTGGTGGTTAAAAAATTACTGCCCCGGTTTTCATAGTATCCCCTGTCAATATCCACCGAGAGCTCACGCCCTGCCGAATCAAAACTGTGTTTGTAATTCAGGTTGGCATTGATATTCCGGGAGTTATTGGAATTAAAGACATCGGAAAGAAAAACCGTATTGATGGCCCCATCCGCATTCCGGAGGTTGGAAGCACTTTGCTGCCAGTTTTTCCAGGGGTTAATGTTACCGGTAACAACAACCCCGGCCACATCCTTCGATGTAAAATTGTAATCAACGCCCAGCTTCCCGTTATGCCACTGGCTTTTATTATGCCGGTCCGTTACCTGGTCCGAGGATCCTGAGAAGATACCCTCCTTATAAAAATTACGGTGGATGCTTAAGGTCCCTGTTCCTTCCCATACGCCGCCATTGTAACTGCCAAATACATTGACCTTATTATTGCGGTAATTAAAATTGGCCCCTCCATTGTATTTTGGATAAACGCCCTGCGCATAATTAAGATTCACGTTCCCGTTCATACCTTTTACGGCCCCCTTCTTGGTTTTGATATTGATCACTCCCGCTCCGCCGGCAGCATCATATTTAGCCGGCGGATTTGTCATGATCTCTATCTGGTCGAGCCCGCTGGCCTGAATGCTCTTTAAAAAGGCAGCCAATTGTGTTCCTGTCAGGTAGGTTTGTTTGCCATCAATCAGTATTAATACCCCGCCTTTTCCTTTGAGGCTTACATTGCCATCTGCATCTACAGATACGCCCGGTGATTTTTCCAGGATCTCCAAAACATTTAAGCCTGCATTGGTAGGAGAAGCATCCACATTTACGACCGTTTTTCCGGCTTTTACCTCAAAGGGAGGTTTTTTTGAAGTAACCACCACACCGGTCAGCTGTGTGCTGTTCTTTTCCAGGATGATGGTATCAACCGTGGTGTCTCCCCCGTTAAAATTTATCGGTACCGAATAATTTTTTGTATACCCTACGTTGGTTGCCATAACCAGGTAGCGCCCGGCCTGTAATTTGTCAAAGCGGAACTTTCCGGTATGATCTGCAGTAGTTACTTTTTGAACAGAAGAATCCTGTGTATTTAAAAGCGAAACGGACGCTTTTTCCAATGGTTTATTATCGGTTGCTGCTATTTTACCGGAAATACTCTGCGCCTGCGCACCAACACTCCAGATAGCAAACCCGACCAAAAATATCTTTCTCATATTTGATTATATTGTAAGCCACAAAACTAGAGTTCCGCTATCCGTTAGTCCAGCTATTACCGGTAAATGGGGTAAAACACCCGTTAATTGTTACAAAACATCCTTTAAGTGGGAATAGAATATAGCTATTGTGTCTTCCTCTGAAAAAAGAAGTCGTCCGGCTGATAAAAATGTTACACGGCTTTGAGCGCATTCACAAAAAATTAGCACTCCTTTAAAAATTATCTCCTTAAAAATGGAATATTGGGTTCCTTTACTCATATTTGTAATCAAAAATATTGTTATGAGTTATCCAGAAACCCTGCGTTATACCAAAGATCATGAATGGATCAGCCTTGATGGCGATGTAGCCACTATTGGTATTACGGATTTTGCACAAAGAGAGCTGGGCGATATTGTTTATGTTGAGGTTGAAACCATCGGAACTGCCTTAAAGGCCGGCGACGTTTTTGGTACCGTGGAAGCGGTGAAAACCGTTTCGGACCTGTTCCTGCCTGTTGATGGTGAAGTAACGGAACTGAACGAGGCGCTTGCCAATTCACCGGAGCTGGTTAATACCGATCCGTATGGTGAAGGCTGGATGATCAAAATGAAGGTTGCTGATCCCGCAGCTGTAGCGTCCTTACTGGATGCAGCAGCCTACCAGGCACTGGTTGGCTAACACCCGGGAGAACGAATCAGTTATATATGACATATATTTACAGCCAGTCACAGGTCCGTGACTGGCTTTTTTTCTTCCTCTAAATCATAGATACTTTTGAAAACGGGATTGATCTTTTTAGGTGCTTTTGTTTATTTTGTTATAACAACCATCCTTCTTACACTACCGGGTTCTGCGTTTCCCAAGGAAGACATTTTCAGCAAGATCTATTTTGATAAATGGGTGCATATCGGCCTGTTTTCCCTGCTGGTATTTTTATGGAATTACTGGCTTATGAAAAGAAAACGGCCCCGCAATTACCTTCGCCCGTTTATAGTGGTCAGTCTGCTGGCCCTTGCATATGGGATTATAATGGAATATGTTCAAAAATGGTATATTCCTAACCGCTCCTTTGATACAGGAGATATTATAGCAGACGGAGTGGGGGCCGCAATCGGATTGCTGGCGAGCATTTACCTGTATAAAAAAATAGACCCCTGTAGAAACAGGGGTCGCAACCAAAACTAACTGCTTATGAGAAAATTGACTATCTTTTTTAAAAACTTATTATTGTTATTGTTCTTTTAATAGAAACGCAATATTCTTGCCAATATTACAACCAGGTTGTTAAAATAATGCAAAACCGATTTTACAAGAATAAAGAGCGCTAAAAAAAGAACGTTTTCCTGCAGAATAAGTTACAGAAATTATGCCAAAACGGATCATTATTTAAAAAAACCTGAAATCAGATTCGCTAATCCGCCGGACTGCTGCGATTGCTGATGCTCCTGGGCACTTTGGGTAACCTGGCTGATAATATCACTCAGACCGCCCCCGGTATTCTGTCCGCCCGATACCTGGTTCAGTAATCCCTGAAAATCAAAACCACCGGCTGCCGCATTACTTCCCCCCCCGGTTAAACTCCCGATCAGGCTGTTGAGATTGAAACCACTGTCCTGCGGCTCATTGCTTGCCGTTTTGGATACCATACTGTTGATCACATTCGGGATGATATTGTTGGCAATGCTGTTTGCGGTTGCCGGATTCAGGTTCATATTGGACACCAGGCGGTTAGCCAGGTGGCCTACCATCATGCTGACAATCGGGTTACTCAACAGGCCGCCATTACCCTGTCCCTGGCTCTGGCCGCCGGTAAACAAAGAGAGGATACTTTGCAGTCCGCCGCCACTGGCCATATTCTGAAAGCCATTGGTAATGGTACTGGCGGCTTCCGCCATTACCTGGTTGTTGTACTGATTGGGTACTTCCGGGTTATCAACTACGGATTGCTGTCCGTACTGTTTTACGAGGTTCAGGATTTGATCTAGCATTTTGTTTTTGTTTTAGGTATAAAAAATTTACTACAAAATAAGATCAATACCCGAATATCAGGAATTTTTCTTTTCGTTGCGCCACCAACGCACCCCAAGAAAAAGGATCAGTGCAAGCGGCAAAAACGCCAGATACAAAATGCCTGAATTAAAGCCCTGTGCCGGACCATCGCCCATCTGTTGCGTGGTTTTGGTGCAGATGGAACATTGGGCAAATGTTTGTACGGTCTGAAACAGACTGAACAAAAGGACCACCAGGAAGAGCATTATTCGTTTCATGTTGCAAAGATACGCTGTTGTTACCGGGATCGATGTGTGCGACCCGGTTACTAAACAATAAACGCCTCATAATTGTTCCGGCTTATCGTATGAAATTCTGCATCCGGATATGCTTTTGAGAAAGCTACCGGTGGTTTTGCCGCTGTGGTGTTCCATTTCATTTCGTACGCCGCCAGGTTGCCGGCTTTTTCTTCAATCAGATCAATTTCCTGCTGGTCATAGGTTCGCCAGAAAAAACTGTTTACATGCTGCCCATGATAGGCTGTATATTTAATCCGCTCACCTAATATATAGTTTTCCCAAAGCATCCCTACATCCTGCCGCAGGGCCAATGGCTGAAAATTACTGAGCAGGGCATTGCGCACACCGTTATCAAAAAAGTACCAGCGGTTGCTTTTTACAATTTCCTTTCTCAGGTTTTTACTGAAACCGGTACGCTTGTATATTACAAAAACCTTGCTGAGCAGATCCAGGTAACGCTCCACTGTGTTCTTACTGATTGCTAAATTTCTACCCAACTCTTCCAGCGACACCTCTTTGCCGATCTGATGCGCCAGTAAAGTAAGCAGGCTTTTTATTTTTAGCGGATTGCGGACGTTTTCAAAGGCCAGAATGTCCTTTAATAAATAGGTGCTCACAAGCTCCTGCAGGTATTGCTGTTTTTCAGATACCGATGCAATACCCAGCACTTCCGGATAACCACCAAAGAGCAGCCGGTCGGCAAGATTTTGCCGGGTTTCCAGTACATTTTCATTAAGTGCCAGTTCCATTTGTGCAATGGGGTACAGCTGATTGGTAATGCTGCGTCCTACCAGGGGTTCTCCCTCATTTTGCTGCAGGTCAAAGCTGCTGGACCCCGTTATAATGATGTGAAGCGGTTTTATTTCATCGATCATCAGCTTTACCTTACGGCCGATATCCGTAATATACTGCGCTTCATCGATGATCAATAACTTCTTATCCTGTAACAGGCGTTTATAATTGGCCACGGTCCGTTCTGCCAGCAGATCTTCCGTATCCTCATCTTCGCCATTTAACCAAAGACAGCCGTTTTTAAAATGTTCCTGCACCTGCAGCAATAATTCTGTTTTGCCCACGCGCCTCGCACCAATCAGCAGGGATACCTTTTGCCTGGCGCAGTCATTTACAATCTTTTTAAAAAGAGCGCGCTCTATCATAGGTCCGAAGGTAGTGAAACTGACGCAATTTACACAAATTCAGTCTATAAACTGACGGAATTTATATAAATATAGTCTTCAAACTGACGGAATTTATATTTATACTGATAAAAACGCCGGACCATTTTAATGACCCGGCATTACTATATCATTGCTTTATAACTTCTTATACAGCTTCTGCTGCCATTTTCTTCGCAATCTTGTTCCGTTCGATCTCATCCAGTACCACTTTACGCATCCGGATAAAATTGGGGGTTACTTCGATACACTCATCCTGCTGAATATACTCCATGCATTCCTCCAGGGTCATCAGGGTTTTAGGAGCAATACGGGTAGCATCATCACTGCCGCTGGCGCGGTGGTTGGTCAGCTTCTTTTCTTCCGTAGCATTTACCACCAGGTCGCCGGGTTTGATGTTCTCTGCAAGGATCTGTCCTGCATATACTTCTTCACCCGGGTCAACAAAGAAGGTACCACGGTCCTGTAATTTATCAATTGAGTAACCGGTTGTTCTTCCCTGGTTCTTGGAAATCAGCACACCATTATTCCGTCCCGGAATCAATCCTTTCCAGGGCTGATAAGAGGAAAAGCGGTGCGCCATCACGGCCTCACCCGTAGTAGCGGTCAGCATCTGCGTACGCAGTCCGATCAGTCCGCGGGAAGGAATCTCAAATTCCAGGTGCTGCATTTCGCCCTTGGTTTCCATTACCAGCATTTCTCCCTTACGACGGGTAACGAGGTCGATCACCTTGCTGGCAAATTCTTCGGGTACATCCACCACCAGCGTTTCAAACGGCTCATGTTTTTTGCCGTCGATCTCTTTGGTAATTACCTGTGGCTGCCCTACAGTAAGCTCATATCCTTCGCGGCGCATGGTTTCGATCAATACCCCAAGGTGCAGGATCCCCCGGCCATAAACCAGGAAGGCTTCCCCACCCTCACTCTCTTCCACGCGCAGGGCCAGGTTCTTTTCTGTTTCTTTTTCCAGGCGGTCACGCAGGTGCCGGCTGGTAACAAATTTACCGTCCTTGCCATAGAACGGGGAATTGTTGATGCCAAACAACATATTCATGGTTGGCTCATCCACACTGATCCTTGGCAATGCCTCCGGATTTTCTGCATCTGCAATAGTATCCCCGATGTTAAAGTCTTCAATACCTACCACCGCACATAAATCGCCGGCCTGAACTTCGGTAACTTTTTTCTTACCCATTCCTTCAAATACATACAGCTCTTTTACCCTTGTTTTCTTAACTCCGTTCTCCTGCATCAGGGCAATCTGCTGTCCTTCTTTGATCACACCGCGACCTACCTTACCTACTGCAATGCGGCCCAGGAAAGACGAATAGTCCAGCGAAGTGATCTGCATCTGCAATGATCCTTCTGTTACTTTAGGAAGGGGTACATATTTTAAAATACCATCCAGCAACGGATTGATATTATCGATCGGCGTTAATGAATCATTGAACCAGCCATTTTTGCCTGAACCATAAAAAGTAGGGAAATCCAGCTGCTCCTCGGTTGCATCCAGGTTAAAGAACAGATCGAATACCGCATCATGCACTTCATCCGGACGGCAGTTGGGCTTGTCTACCTTGTTGATCACCACGATCGGTTTCAAACCCAGCGCCAGTGCTTTTTGCAATACGAACCGTGTTTGCGGCATAGGGCCTTCAAAGGCATCCACCAACAGGATCACCCCATCGGCCATTTTCAGAACACACTCCACCTCACCGCCAAAATCGGCGTGACCCGGGGTATCAATTACGTTAATTTTTGTATCCTTGTAAGTAACGGCTGCATTTTTACTGAAGATGGTAATCCCCCGCTCTCTTTCCAGATCGTTGTTATCCATAATCAGTTCACCGGTGGCCTGGTTTTCGCGGAAAACAGAAGTAGCATGTAAAATTTTATCTACTAATGTGGTTTTTCCGTGGTCTACGTGCGCGATGATTGCGATGTTTCTTAAATTCATTTTTAAAATTTGGAGGCGCAAAGGTACGATAATTCTGCGCTATAGCATAATTTTTTGAATTATGCAACAAAAAAGTTACCAAATGATAACAGGTAACACAAACCGCCCATTTCGCTCCCCGAAAATATTCTATTGAGAACGAAACCATTACAGCACTCCCGGTCTTGTTTCTCATTCCCAGCGGTTTTCCCTGCCGGCACCCCGGTTGTCATAAAATAAAACAGGACGCAGATTTATTAAGGAAATTATTTAGGGTGGCGTGTTATGTGAGACAGCGCAGCATCGACGCCGTTCAAAACAAGTGAGATCCATTTACTTATGAAATTAACAAAAAAAAAAGCCAAAACCCTGCTAAAAATATTAGCTTTGTGGTGCTATGATGACAGACTTCCCCTTCAATAAAGAAAAAGCCATCGCTTCAATGCTGCATATTTGCAACTCATTAGGGGGAGTATGGGATAAATACTCCCTGCTTAAAATTTTATACTTCGCAGAACAAAAACACCTGGCAAGATATGCCCGGCCCATTACCGGCGACAATATTATTGCGATGGAATATGGCCCCGTTCCATCAATCTCTTATGATGAGATCAAGTATTCCAAAGTGAACCCGCAGTATTTCGGCATTGAGGACAATGTTGTTGTTGCCAAATCAAAAGCAAACACGGATGTTTTATCCGACTCTGATTTAGAATGCCTGGATGAATCCATAGCCGAGAACAAACACCTTTCATTTGGAGATCTAAAAAAGAAATCCCATGATGCTGCGTATAACTGGACCGTTCAGAACTTTGGGGAAAATCAAACCATTCCTTACACGGAGATCGCTAAAGCAGCCGGTGCTTCTGAAAACATGATCGCGTTTATTAAATCTACATCAGAAAATTTCAACTTTAGTTTTGATGAGTAAGGCTATTGGTGATGCGCTTCCCTATGAACAACGAAAAACGCTTGCAGACTTAAATTTTAGAGCGGGCTCTGTATTTAAGTTTTACGATCCCATTGCAAAAAAAGAAAAGCGGCTTATTTTAATAGGAATCAGATATGACAGGATAATGGTGGCATTTTTGCGTATCAATACAGAAATAAATGCCCATCTTTTTCCGACAGAAGCCCTAAAAAATGAACACCTGATACTGGAATATGATGAAGCACTCCGGCCATTTTTGACGCATACCTCCTATGTAAACTGTTCCATTTTTCTTGAGCAAAAAGCGGATATCCTATACAATATGTTAATAGAAAAACCAGGCATTCATATTGGAGTTCTTGACAACAACGACTTAACGAATATCAAACATAAGGTTGCTACTTCAAGATTATTATCATCCAGTCAAAAGAAAAACTTTGGTTTATTTTTCAGTCCATCAAAAAAATAAGACCGGCCATTTTCCTGCCTCCACCCTCCTGTTTTGAGCCTAATTCACCCTTTTTCTGATATCATCATTGGCCGAAGACCGGTCTTTTGCCGTTTTTACACGCTGGTTACCAAAACTGTAAACCATCCTTAAAGTTACCACTCTGGGGTAAGCATTTGAGTATTGCACATGCTCCTTTATTATACTATTGGCAAACCACTGGTACCGGATATTGGAGGATCCGTTATAGAGGTCCGATATCCTGAGATTGATGGCCAGGTCCTTGATCACCTTTTTGACTTCAAGAGCCAATGTAGACCATCCCCCCTTTTGACCGCTGATATTGATGTTGGGGCTGGCGTAATTGAAAATTGCAAAAGCCGTCCATTTTTTCTTTTTTGAAATATAAAACGTATTATTAATGTAAAGTCCAACGCTATTATTGGTCTTATAAACGGGGGCCTCGCTTACTTTTCCATAATACAGGGTATAATTATAGGATGATGTCCAATAAAAACTCCAGAGATCTTTAATAGCGGTTTGCTGGAAATTAACCGCTGCTGAAAAATTGCGTGCATTGCCATAGTTCAAATAAGTGCTTTGCAATTTGCGTTGCTGATCTTCAACAACCGGAATAATGAATTTTGTATAGTTATTCCTGGTTGCCTGGTAAGCGAGGGAAAAAATATACCTGTTTTTGAACATATAGGTAAAATCGAGCCTGTTCATAATCACCGGCTGTAAGAACGGATTATTCTGGGCAAAATATGTATTGGAGATATAGGTTCGGCCGGGGAACAAAAGTTCAATATCCGGCCGGCTGATCTTTTTTGCAAAGTTCAGCCCAAACTGATTTTTATTGCCCGGAGAAAAGCTGATGCCTGCATCCGGGAATAAGGTTACGTAACTACTATCTGCACGTATGTTTTTTTCAAGCTCTTCCGTCCTGTATTGCATCGCTTCCGCCCTGAGGCCTACCTTGGTATTCCATTTTTTTCCAAAGTTTTTTGATACACTGCCAAACGCCGCATAGTATTTTTCATTGTACCGGTAGCGGACGTCCTGATCCTTCGCCGGCCCGTTTAACTCGTAATAGGTCTGGTCATTTTTTGTTTCACTGGAGCTGAGCTGGAACCCGGTAATAAGGCTGGCATCCTTTCCGAGGTTTTGCCGGTACTGCAATTTTGCGGAAATGTTGAGAAACTTTTGGGGCAGTACACTACTGAACTGTGCCCCCCAGGCGTTTTCGCGCTTTTGATAAAAATGATTGTAATCGATATTGGCATCTATGTATTTTTTATCTGAAGAATCAATACTCTTATGATAGTTGATGTTGCCAAAGTTGTAAATAAACCGGTCCTGCCCGGAGGTATTGAGTACTTCCGTTGAATCGATAAAGGGCTGGTCCTGTTGTCCAAACTGTGATGTGGCACTGCCATTGGACCTCCCCTTAACGTACGAAAACCAGCCATTGTAGCTTAAGTAGTTTTTTTTATTGATATCGTAATCAATTTTCAGCCCATTCCCCAAGACATTGTATCTTCTGAAAAATCGTGTATTTATATCTGTCCGATCACCATTTGTATAATCAAGGCGCGATTGAGCACTGTAAAAATTATAGTTGCCGGAGGCAGTGGGCATAAGCTGCAGGGTAATCTTTCCTTTGTGATAATTCAGATAGCTGCTCATCCCCGAAAAATTATAGTACCCCTGCTCCGAATAAAGATTAATGCTCCCCAGCCATCCTTCATTCAGCTGTCGTTTTAAATTAATATTGATCACCCCGCCGGTCATATTGGCGGCATATTCGCTGCCCGGGTTCGTGATCAGATCAATGCTTTTAATATTACTGGCGGGCATAGCGCGGAAGATCTCGGCAAGCATGGCAGCAGGAATATCGGTATTGCGGTTATTAATATACACTTTCGTGCCCGGCTTCCCCAATAGTGAAATGGCATTGGTCCGTTCATCATATATTATGAGCGGAACCTGCCGGAGCAGATCACCCACTGTACTGCCCTCTGTCATCAATTTATCAGGGGTAAATACAAACCGGTCTGCCAGCCGCTCCATTAAGGGCTTTACCGCGGTTATCTTTACTCCCTCCAAAACATTTTTATCCTTCTCTAAAACGATATGCTTCAGTTTGCTGATATCTGGGTAGGTAAAGTTTATTTCTTTGGGTAAAAAGCCTACTGATGAAAGGGCTATACGATACAATGAATCCACGCTCACAGGAAATGTAAATTCGAACCGGCCCTGCTCATTACAGGCCATAATCAGCAGGTTTTTTTTATCCTTTAAAAGCGCCAGAGTAGCAAAAGGAACCGGCTGCCTGTTATCATCCATTACCCGGCCTTCTATTTTTGATTGGGCAAAGGCGAGGTTAGCCCCCTGTTTCCGCAACAGCTCGCTTCCAATCACAATTTTATCGTTACCCCGGAGTATATAAAACAGGTTTTGAGGGGGTAGTATGGTTTGCAGTATTTCTGAAGCGGGTCTGCGCACCGCATCAATACTGGCGTACATGGAATCCTGCACTACTTCATCGCTATATAAAATATTATAGCGCGTTTTACGCTGTATTTCATCCAACACTTTTGGCAGCGGGCTGTTTGTGATTTTAAGAGTCAGTTTACGGTCTTGTGCGGCGCCGGCAGCCGCAATAAAAAACAGCATCCCTGTCAGGCATACAAAAAGCAATTTATTCATAGGTCCTTATTCTATTATAACCAGTTGATCTTTTGTTCTAACCTCGAACGGGTAGGAGATCTGTAACGATTCGAGTGCTTCCTGTAGTGTTTCGGTTGTAAACATACCACTGAATCTTTTTTGCTTTAATGCTTCATTCTGTACTTCAATCCTAGTATTGTATTTTTTCTCAAGGTGGGGCACCAGCGTCTCCAGTTTTTCCTTCTTAAAGCTTAATGTATCTGTGCCGGGCTTAGCCGGTACCTGTAACGTGGTAATGTCAAACTGCAACGAGCGCTGCGTCGTTTCCGTTACTGATAATTGCTGATTGGGTTTTAGCAATACTTTATCATCCCTGTTCCGCCGGCTGCTTACTTCCACCAGCCCGCGCAGCAAGGCCACTGATATACTTCGGGGCGTTTCCTGGTCTATATAAAAAGCGGTGCCCTTAACCGTAATATTTACCGGGCCTGCCTGAACCACCAGGGGAACCTCCGCATTTTTCGCCACATCAAAAAAGGCATTCCCGTTCAAAATAATATACCGTTGTTTTTTGCCAAATGCATTGTTGTAGACAATGCATGCATAGGCACCCAATTGCACCTGCGTGCCGTCTTCCAGTGTGGCAGATAAAGGCTGTGCACCGCTGCGGAGCGTATCCATAAGGGCAACAGGCGCTATTGCTGCTTTATTGTTGCTGTTCAATAACCAGAAAGCCAGTCCCAGCATTACAAGCAGGGCCGCTGCAATTTTTAACAGGAAGCGGTACCCCGTTTGCTGCGGGGCCGACTCTTTTCCTGGCAGCTGTGCAAGCTGCGCCCTGGTGATATCCAGTCTATCCTGTACAGATTCGTCCGTAATGCCCGCGAGAGGCGACTCATAGCGCGCTATTTCCCGGGCAATCTGCGCATACTCGGGGGTTTCGGCAATTGCCGTTCCCAGCAGTGAAGCTTCCTTATCAGAAATTTCCCGGCTTATTTTTTTTGCCAACAAGGTTAAAAATAATTCCCTGTTCATTTTACAAACCATTTTTGTTTTACATCAATAAAAGCACTGTTGCCGGTCCACCACCGACCCTGTTTTTTTGCGGGTTATAACCCAGGTGGGAGCTGATTTCACCGGCCAGTGTTTTTACCGCCTTATACAGCTGGCTTTCTACTGTACGTACGGAAAGGTTTAGTATCTCAGCGACCTCCCGGCACTTCAGCCCATCTTCTTTCACCAGCATGAAGATCAATCTGCGCTGCAGGGGCAATGCCTGAACAGCTCTTTGCAGCAACCTTTGCAGCTCCTTCGACTCGGCCGGCTGATGAGCGGCTGCATCCCCGTCTACCCCTGTTATCATTTTAAGTTTATGTGCTCTTTTATAATTCAGGCAGGTATTTTTAACCGCCGTATAGAAGTATGTTTCGGGATAACGGACAGCAGGCAGGTCTTTTCTTTTCTGCCAGAGGCGGATAAAGAAAACAGAAACCGCATCTTCCGCATCCTGCGGCACACTCAGGAACTGCCGGGCAAACTTTAGCAGCCGCCTGTAAAACAGCCGGAAAAGCCGGTCGAAAGCCTCATGATCATCACTTTTTAAACCTTCCAGCAAAGCACTTATTTCATCTGTTTGCATGCTCCAAATTTGATGCTACCGGTCGTTTTATTCCGGAATTTGTTTGTTAGACACCGTAATTTTCTAAGTTACTTACTATACGAATATTTTTTTAAGGAGTGCAGGAACCGGTTATTAAAATATTTATCTTGCTACTTACAAGCATTTGTTTTATGAATCGGACAATTATAGCCGGAATTGGCAGCTATGTGCCTGATAATGTGGTCACCAATGAAGAGTTAACGCAATTTATGGACACCAGCGATCAGTGGATCCAGGAGCGAACCGGCATCCGGGAGCGGCGTTATGTACGCCGCTTTGAACAAACCACAGCCACTATCGGCGCGGAAGCAGCCAAAATTGCTATGGAACGGGCAGGAATTACCGCCCAGGACATCGATTTTGTGATCTTTGCCACCCTGAGCCCCGATTATTTCTTTCCGGGTTGTGGGGTACTGGTACAACGTATGCTGGGGCTTAAAGATGTGGGCGCACTGGATGTGCGGAACCAATGCAGCGGTTTTTTATACGGCCTGAGCGTTGCAGACCAGTTCATTAAAACCGGTATGTATAAGAATATTCTCCTGATCGGGGCTGAAGTCCATTCCTATGCCATGGATTTCTCCACACGCGGGCGTAATGTTTCTGTCATTTTCGGAGATGGCGCCGGGGCGGTAATATTGCAACCCTCGGATGATGCCGACAGGGGTATTTTAAGTACCCACCTGCACAGCGACGGAGCGGATGCGGAAGTGCTCAGCATGCCCAACCCCGGATTTCATGCAGGTGCGCACCGCCCCGAATGGCGGCCGCCCGTTCCGGACCAAAAATATGGTGGTGTATTCATTACTCAGGACCTGTTGGACCGGGAGGATTTTTACCCCTATATGGATGGGCAGACCGTTTTTAAAAAAGCGGTGGTAAAATTGCCGGAGGTCATCAGGGAAGCACTTAACGCCAATGCATATCAGGCACAGGACCTGGCACTGCTGATCCCCCACCAGGCCAACCTGCGTATTGCCCAGTTTGTGCAGCAAACACTGAAATTAAGCGATGACCAGGTTTTTAACAATATACAAAAGTATGGAAACACCACAGCCGCTTCTGTTCCCTTAGCTTTGTGTGAAGCCTGGGAAGCTGGCCGGGTAAAAGAAAAGGACCTGGTATGCCTGGCCGCTTTTGGCAGCGGGTTTACCTGGGGAAGCGCCTTGTTAAAATGGTAGATCATTTCATGAAAAGAAAAATATGCTATATCATTAATCCGATATCGGGTACAAAATCAAAGGACGCCGTTTCCAATGTTATTGCCAAAGAAACATTGAGAGCGGGTATCCCCTTTGCATTTTTTCCCTCGGTTGCCAACGGGGACTACTCCTACCTGTATGATACCATCACCGGCGAAAAGTATACAGACATTGTGATCATTGGGGGAGACGGTACAGTGAACCAGGTGGTAGACAGTCTGAAACACCTGCCTGTGCAGTTCGGCATCATTCCCTCCGGTTCCGGAAACGGGCTGGCGTTTGGTGCGGGCATTCCCAAAACACCGCAAAAGGCGCTGGAGATCGTATTTAAGAACCGGAGTATACCGGTGGACGGGTTCCGCATTAACGGGAAATTTGCCTGTATGCTTTGTGGTTTGGGCTTTGACGCAAAAGTGGCGCACGATTTTGCCAATCAGCCCCAGCGGGGATTAATGACCTACGTAAACCAGGTGTTCAGAAATTTTTTTGGAGCCCGCCCGTATTCTTTCAAAATAAAGCTGGCAGAAAAACGGTTTGAAACAGAGGCTTATTTTATCAGCATTGCCAATAGCAACCAGTTTGGCAACCATTTTACCATTGCTCCAAAGGCCAGCCTGAACGATGGCCTGCTGGATGTAGTGATCGTTACCGACCAGTCGAAAATGGCCATGCTTTATAATACATTGATACAGGTAGGCGGAATGAACAAAGTAAAAACTGTTGAGGAGGTCCGGAAAAAACGGGGAATTATTTATTTCCAGACAGACGCTATCCGCATCAGCAACTGGAGTGAAGCCCCCATGCATATTGACGGGGAACCGGTGGATACCGAAAAAAAGTTAAATATAGAAGTTGAAAAGAACTGCTTTAAGTTGCTGGTACAATGACACAAAAAGATACATATGGTGCTCCGGCCCTGCAGCTTACCTATCAGCGGCAGCTGCTGGAAGCCGGTTGTGATGAAGCCGGCAGAGGGTGCTATGCGGGCCCGGTGTTTGCTGCTGCGGTCATTCTTCCGGAAAACTTTTACCATCCGCTGCTGAACGACAGCAAGCTGCTAAAGGCCGAGATCCGGACAGCGCTGCGCTGCTATATCGAAGAAACCGCTCTTGCCTTTGCAGTGGCGCAGGTAAGTGTAGAAGAAATCGATGCCACCAACATCCTGAAAGCATCTCAAAAGGCCATGCACCTGGCACTGGACGCACTGACCCCCGCAGCTGCTTTTATTGCCGTTGACGGCAACTATTTTGTCCCCTATCGCCAGACACCTCATACCTGTATTATTAAAGGCGACGGAAAATATGCACATATCGCTGCTGCCAGTATCCTGGCAAAAACCTACCGGGACGCCTACATGCAACGAATTCATGAAGAATTTCCTCATTACAACTGGATCTCGAACAAAGGCTATGGTACGCTCAAGCACCGGATGGCCATTGAAGCAAACGGGATCTGTAAACATCACCGGAAAAGTTTTAACATTTTACCGGAATCATTGCAGGTATTTGAGGACTAATGGCATTGATTTTGAATATGCCACTAAAAGTATAAATCCGTAGATATGAAAAAAATGTTTCTTTTAATGATGGTTGCGGTATTTACCATCTTTACTTCCTATGCACAACCGCGCCCGCCCAGGCCCCCGCATCCGCCCAGGCCACATGCCCCGCATCATTATAAACCCAAAAAACAACATCACAAAAAATACTATAAAAAGCGGCATGCCCATTACCGCCCTGTAAGGCACCGACGCCCGCAGCATCCGCCCAGGCCACCATTGCCACCCCGGCCGCCGCTGCCTCCGCATCCATAAAATATACCCGGAATCAGGTATAACAGGGCAGGTTATTTCTTAATAACTTTGGTAGCGTTTTTTGAGCATTTACTATTTAAATTCAAACATATCATGAAAAAATCCCTTTTTCTTTTACTGCTTGGACTGGGTTTGCTAAGCGCATCCTATGCACAGAGTACCAAAAAGTCTGATGACAAGAGTGATAAAAAAACAGAAGCCAAAAAATCCGACGCCAAAAAAAGCAAGGATGGTGAAACAGAAACGGCAGACGAACGGAATGAGCGGCGTAAAGAGTTCTGGAAAAAAGTAGGTACTGATCAGCGCGATTTCTGGAAGGGAGAACATGAACGTCATGTAAAAAATAAAGAAACTAAAGAAGGAAAGGACGATAAAAAAGAATCGGCCGATAAAGAATCAAAAGCGGATACCAAAGAGGCAACCGTAGAAAAGGAAGACCGGCGCCCGCCGCACCCGCCCAAGCCGCCAAATCCTTTTAAGAAAAAGAAAAAAGATAAGGAAGAAGAAAAAACAGAAAGCAGCGAGTCAGGTTCTTAATGCTCTAAATAAATGCGCAAAAGCACTGGTAGTAGCCGGTGCTTTTTTATTTGCGGTTTCCCGGCCATGATGCTATGCATCAGTTCCTGCGGTCGAGCCCCCAGATTAGTTTTGTTTGTAAGGTATGCAGGAAATTATTTTCACTGAGCCGAACCAATGCGATGGTGAACAGCTCTTTTTTTACAGCCAGCGATACATTTTTTGTAACGATCTCTTTACGGGAATCCAATGCACAAATGATGTCATCCGAGCGGCTCTCTATATCAAAAGAAATAATACTGTTATCGTTCACCACCAGCGAGCGCATATTGAGGTGGTGTGGTGCTACCGGTGTAATGACAAAATTACCCGAATCCGGAAAAACAATGGGGCCTCCGCAGCTCAATGAATAGCCGGTTGATCCGGTGGGTGTTGCAATCACAAGACCATCTGCCCAGTATACATTCAGAAACTCGCCATTAATATAAGTATGAATCTTCAGCATGGAAGCCGTGTCTCTTTTATGTATGGCAAACTCATTTAAGCCAAAGGGTTTATCGCCAAATAAGGGAATATCTGCATCCAGGTGCACCAGTGTGCGCTGCTCGGTTACATAGGTCCTCAACGCCAGCGACTTTATCGCCAGCCGCAGGTTATCTCTGCCAATGCTGGAAAGAAAGCCCAGCCGGCCGAAATTAATACCCATAATGGCGATCGGCTTGTCCATGATCAGCGCTACGGTATCCAGCAGGGTACCATCGCCACCCAGGCTTACAATGCATTCCACATCTTTGGAAAGATCTGCCGATTGTTCAAATACACGGGTTTCCGCGTCTAATCCCACATCTGTTTTTATCTCTTCGAAAAATGGCCGGAACACGGTATAACTAAGACCATAGGCACCCAACTCCTTAAAAAATGTTTTTACATCTTCCAGTTGCAACTGATCGATACCACGGCTATAAACGGCAATTGTCATTTTAAAAAACATCCTCCTTCTTCTGTAAATATATACCGTTTTCGCCTAAGTGGTTGTAAGAGAATTCTACTTTTAAAGTAACATTGTTTATCGTAAAAATATCAAACCCGATACCACCGCCAAACAATATCCTGTTCGGTAACCGGTTTGTTGGGCCAGGATGCGGGTTGTATACATATCCTGCATTGCCAAATAGTTTACTGTAAATTTTGAGCGGTACGGCTTCGGGAAACTGTCGTTTAAGAAAAGGGAGCGAAAAGCTAAAATTGGTAAGCCTGGTGGCTACTGAGGCATTTACAAAACCACCTGCCACTCCATCCGTTACGTAATACTCATACCCCCGCAGAAACATATCGCCATAGCCCAGCAGCTGCTGGTTATAGTAGGGCTGTTTAAACGGCACTTTCAGTGTTCCGCTGGCACCCAGGCTATAATAAGAAAGCTTGCCCAGTCGCCAGTAGCCCACCGTTTTCGCGGTCAGCTGCCAAAGGTTCATCGCATTATTGAATCCCTGCTTGGAAAGGAAGATTTCCGCTGCATGCCCCTGGGTGGGGTAGGGTATAAAATCTACATTCTCATAACGCATCCGGTAGAACAGTTCACCGTACTTTATCTGCTCGCCGCTATGATTGATTACGTTAGGATTCAGCCGGAATACGGTATCGCCCAACCTGAGCGAGTGAAAGCCCAAACCAAAATAATGGGTGGTATAGATTTTTTTCCGATACGAAAATTCGAGCCTGCTGTCGAAAAAATTTCTCAAAAAGTTAGTATCCTTTATAAATTGCTGTTTGTCATGGACCGTATTATACAGTACTTCATGATTCTTGCCAAGAGCCACATTTATATTGAATCCCCATTTTAGTTTTTTGTCGATATAGGGCCGCTGATAACCAAAGCTCAGTTGTCTTGTATAACCCGTTATAAAATAAAAACGCAGTTTATCATTGCTGCCTGTAACGTTATCCCAAAGCAGTTTTGCACCATAATCGACCCTTGCGGTACTGGCGCCCTTTTCAAACAACCATTGGTTCAGGTTCCGGTCCACCGGCTTAAAATAAGGAAGGGGCAGCAGGTACAATTTTTCTGTTACCCTTATTTTAATATCCACATAGGGAGGGTCAAACAACAATACCGATACGTTTCCTTTTTGAAACAGGTTCAGGTTGAGGATCCGTGTTTTTGCCAGTTCGAACAACTCCGGAATTTTCTCCAATGGAATGGAGTCTTCTTTTTTAAAAGGCAGTTCCCGCAGCAGGATGGTATCCTGCGTCTTTCTATTTCCTTCAAATACAATGTTTCGAATGATAAAATACTGACCCGTTGATTGCGGCAGGCTGTCGATCTTCGGATCGTTTTGTGTAACCGGTGAGGCCTTATTTGCATCCCTGGCCCCGGTGGCAACAGTATCGACCTGAGCAAATATAGTAGTGTAACACCCCGATAATATAAGGATAAGAATGATGAAGCTATTTTTCAGGGTCAAAATTTTCACATCTAAAGACAATTACGGGTGCTATATATTCAGGTAGTTCATCAGATTCTCGTAATTCTCCTTTAGTTCATTTGTGTATAATTCTTCCCCAAAATAATACTTAACAAGATAATCATACCGTTGAAAACTAGCCACAATATCTGATACCTCCAGTTTATTAATACGAATCGTAATTTCAAGTGCGTTCCGTTCCCTGAGCGGCCGGGTATTCAATTGGGTGATCTGGGCGTCATTCGCCTCTACGATTTTTGTGATTTCAGCAAAGGAATATTGATTCGAATCAATTTCCAGAACAATAAGTGCTCCCGGATCCTGAAGTTGCAGAAATCCGGCCACATATTCAGAAAGCGAACTGGACTCAATGGCTCCAACAAAATTATTCTCTTTGTCAACAACCGGCACAACCGATAAATGGTGCATGCTGGCCAGGGCAAATGCCTTTAAAAAATGTTCATCCTCTTTTACAGAGTAATTGCTTAGGGGTTGCGGCATTTCTCCGATGGAGAGTTCATCATCCACATCCAGCAACGCGTTTTCATTGACCATGCCCGCCAGTTTTCCTTCATTGGTAACGGCGAGATCCATTACATGGTGTTCCTGCATCAGGCTTAAAACCTGATAGACGCGGTCCGACAATTTTAATTGTGGCAATGCTTCAAATGATAGATCCTTAACTAACATGATACCGTCTGTCTTTACATGTAAGACAGCCCTCAGGAGACTTTTGTTGCAACCGCTCCCAGTCTTTGTAAAAAATTAAGTAAAATTTTATTGAACTCACCCGGGACCTCCATCATCGGTGCGTGTCCGCACTGATCAATAAAATGGAGCTCGCTGTTCGGCAACAGCTTTTTAAATTCTTCTGCTACAAAAGGCGGGGTAACATTATCGTTTTTCCCCCATATTAAAAGCGCTGGAATCGTGATCCGGCTTAGTTCTTCACCAAGATTATTGCGAATGGCGCTTTTGGCCAGTGCAATGATCTTGATCACCTTCAGCCGGTTATTGGTGATATCAAATACTTCATCCACCAACTCTTCCGTTGCCATAGCGGGATCATAGAACGTGTACTCCGTTTTTTTACGGATATACTCCCGGTCGCCCCTTTTTGGGTAACTGTCACCCATTCCGTTTTCAAAAAGGCCGGAGCTTCCGGTAAGGATCAACGACTTTACAACCTGGGGTTCGTTCCTCAAGAGATATACCAGGCCCACATGACCTCCAAGAGAGTTCCCCAACAGATGCACGTTATCGTACCCCCGGGTTTCTATAAACTTGTTTACGTACTTGGCCAGGCCGCTTACACTGGTATTCAGGATATCCATTTCCAGCAGCGGCAGCATGGGCACTACCACTTTAACGTGGTCCTTAAAATAATTGATCAGATCACTAAAGTTGCTCAAAGCTCCAAACAAACCATGCAACAGCACCAGCGTTTGTCCCTCGCCTTCCTCAATGTATCTAAACTTATCGTGCTGTTTTATTTCGTATTCCATTCTTTAGTAATAGCAATATAGCTGCTAATATATTGATTTTAATAATGAATCAAAATGTTAATTTATATAAAAGTATTAAATTCTATAAAAAAAATATTGTGAAAACAATAGTTAAATTATTAATTTTTCAATTAAAGAACTGTTCAAGCTGTTCAAACATGTTCCTGAAGGCCGGAATCAGGAGCCCCGTGGTGTCAATTACCCGCTTACCAAAGTGTTCAATGAAACCGAAGGTAGCAGAACCGGAAGTGGTGGATTCCGGCAGCAAACGGAGCTGATTGAGATAGAACAGCAGGATGGAATAAACCGCAATATAAAGCATTGCAAACAGGAGGATCCCTCCCAACCGGTTAACCCATCCCAGCATGATCTTTTCTACGGAAAACTGAAGGAGTTTCGCCAGCCACTTTACCAACAGGATCACCCCCAGCAGGACCACCACAAAAGCAACAACCGGCAACCACTTATCGGATAGCTTTACAATAGTGCCAATTTTTCCCGCTACAACAGCGGATAACTTTATTGCCGCCGCCAGGCCTATAACAAGCGCCAGGTACGAAAAAACGCCAACGATCAGTCCTTTCCGGTATCCCTTAAAAACAGCCAGGCATAAAAGAACGGCAAAGCCAAGGTCAATGATCATGCGGTGCTCCTTATTGAGCCAGCAGGTCCTTTACCACCGCCGCAATGGTCTTCCCATCTGCTTTTCCGGCCAGTTCCTTGGAAGCCAGCCCCATCACTTTTCCCATATCGGCAGGTCCGGAGGCGCCTGTTTGTGCAATAAAACCCGCTACAATTGGTTTTAGTTCCTCCGCACTAAGCTGCGCCGGAAGATACTGCTCCAGCACTTCAATTTCTTCTTTCTCTTTCTGTGCCAGATCCGGGCGGTTTTGCTTTTCAAAGATCTCAAGCGAATCTTTACGCTGTTTTACCAGCTTTTGTACCAGCTTTATTTCCTCATCTGCAGACAGGCTGTCCTTGGCGCCTTCTGCCGTTTTAGCCAGTAAAATAGCGGCTTTGATCGCCCGTAAACTACGCAATGCCACTTCCTGCTTGGCCAGCATTGCTTTTTTTATATCTTCATTGATGGTTTGTTCCAGTGACATGTTATTGAGATTTCAGGTTTGAGATTCGAGATTTCAGTTCCGCACATCCGGAAGATGCCCGAAATTTCCGTCTTTGGTGTTTAGGTTGCCTTTTGCTGCTCCAGTTGCTTTTCCTGGAATTTTTTATAAAACTCCTGTGCAAACTCCTTCATTTCTTTTACCTGATCATGATATTGGGTTGCGCGCCCATAGGTATCTGCCATGGTCATCAGCGACTGGTAAAAAAAATCGGCCATTTCATCCACCATCATTTCCTTGGTCCAAAGGTCAATCCGCAATGCCGCCCGCTCTGCTCCATCCCATAATGACAACATAAACGCCTTGGCCCTTTTTTCCTTTTCTGCAGTGCTGGCAGTAGCGTTCCAGCTTATATCGGATGGTATTTTGTCCTCATCCAGTTCAACATTTATTGTGATCGTCGATTTCATGCTCTGTTTTTTAAAATTTCCCGATCCCCGGCCAGCCAGATGCCGGCCTGCCGGTTTTGCAGGTTCCAAGCGGTTCTCTTTCTCCAAACGCACAGGCCCTTGTTCAACCGGTTTCAGAACCGCAAATGTAAGCATTCACCATCAGGCCTGCAACAACCGTTTTTTCAGCAGGCTTAAACCGGTTTCCGGCTCCAGTTTCAGGGGATGGGCTACATACCGCTGTATAAACTGCCGGCGCACCCCTTCATCTTTATAGAGTTCCATCAACCGTTGCGCAAGGGACATATCCTGCACCGCATCAAATAAAAAAAGATCCGGGTACTGCGGGAGCGTTCCTGCAGCCGGGGCCACCACGGGAACGTGGCAGACCAGCGCCTCACAGGCCGCAGCAGCAAATCCACCATCCTGCTGAAACGTAATGGCCGCATAGGCAGCACCCATCGCCGCCGCATAATCAGAAGTCTCCGAACTTTCAAAAAGCACCACATCTTCCCGGTATTTATAGGTGTCCAGCACATCAAAAACAGTACTGAACGAAGATCTGGGATGGCGTCCGCGCTGCGTAAGCAGCAGCTTCCAGCCAGATTGCTGCATTTTTTTGAACTGAGAAAACGCCTTGAGCAGGGTAAGCAGCTGCTCCCGGCTCCACTGCGTATCTGCGCAGATAAAAAACTCCCGCCCCTCCGTTACACGGTCTTTAAATTCAAGTTGTGCCGTAATTTCCAGCGGGCCTAAACCCGGCATCAGCAAGCCCTCCACCACAATCACTTTATCCGGCGGTACGCCCGTATTTTTAACCAGCTCCGCTTTAAGAAAACCGGAGCTGACCACAATGGCCGCAAACTGCTGCAGCGCCGGGTCTTTTTTTTGCAGAAGTGCCGTATCGCGCAGTAACAGGAATTGCGGTACCGGTGTGCTGAACAGACGTTTTGCATCCGGCCATATCAGGGCCCGGATATGATGCTTTTTTAATAACCGGGGGAGCGTCCATTTTTTTTCCAGCGACCGGTCCAGGAATCTCCCCCGCTTTTGCGCGAGGGGGATCACCTGTACGCCCGGCTCAAACCCGGGAAAAGCCGGCACCGGCGCCGATGAAAGCACCAGCAGTTGCTCCTGCCCCAACCATCGCTTCAAGTAATTTATTATCAATATGTTAAATGGATCAAAATCAAGACCATCTTCTGAATTCCGGCTATAGACTGCTATTGACACGTGGTATCCTGGATTAGATGAAAATTCTGTTCGATTAAACCGATTTTATTTATCTTTGTATTTCAGCTGCAAAGGTATAACGTATCCGATATTGAACTTACATACATTTGAGCGATCCCAAACATTTTTATGGAATACAATACAACAAGGAATCATCTGACCATACGGGAGTATGGTCGTAATGTGCAAAAAATGGTGGAATATATCCTGACCATTGAAGACCCCGAAAAAAGAAAGAAGAACGCCCAGGCCGTTATTGAATTAATGGGTATCCTGAACCCTTCCCTGAAGAACGTAGAAGATTATAAACATAAATTGTGGGACCATCTTTTCCAGATTGCCGATTTTAAACTGGATGTGGATGCGCCCTATCCCAAACCGACCAAAGAAGAGTTGAGCGCCAAACCTGCGCCCATCCCTTATCCTACCCGCAGTTCAAAACTGGCGCACCTGGGTTCCAACCTGGAAGGGCTGATCGAGAAAGCGCTGGAGGAAACCGACCCCGATAAAAAACAGGGTTTTGCCAACAGCATTGCCTATTACATGAAACTGGCTTACAGCAACTGGCATAAGGAAATTGTACACGACGATGCCATCCAGAGCGAACTGAGCGACATTACGAACGGACAGCTTACGTTTACCAATACACCCAGCGTTAAAGCCTTTCGGCCCGATAACAACGGCCGTGATAAAGGAAACTTTAACAAGCGTAATAAGTTTCAGCAACGCAACGGAAACGGTGGCAACAACAACGGAAATAATAACCGCCGCAATGGAAACAATAACGGAGGCGGTTTTAAAAAGAAGCGTTTTATTTAAGATAAGGCATTTACTCCTGATATACAGCCCGGTTCTTCCGGGCTTTTTTGTACGACAGGCAGTGCATGTGCGAAGACCGGAAAACAGAGAGCCGCCTTTCTCCAAGCAAGCACTTTTTAACAGAATCTTTGACCTGCTTTTTGCCAAAACAATTATTTTCGTCTGACTATCTATTTATCAAAAAACATTCAACATGAAAAAGCTACTACTGCTTATGGCAATGGGTATTGCTGTTACAGCCGGTGCCCAGAACGATCTGGCAAAAACAGCCATTCCTTCCTCCAGCCTTCTTTTAAAAGATCCGCAATTGAAAAACGTTTTCCATATCCAAAGTCCTGCCTATTTCAGAAAAACCGCTGAACAATGGCAAAAACTAAGAAGGGCGGGTATTATTCTAACCAGCGGAGGCATTGCCTGTATCGCCGGTGGTATTGCCCTTGTAGCTACCGGGGAGGATCAAAGCAATAACGGGTATCAATATTATACAGATGATACACCGGGAGAAGCCAAGATCATTGCAGGGATCATGGGTATTGCCGGTGGTATTACCGCCCTGGGTGGGGGTATTACTATGTGGGCCATAGGCAACAACCGGCTGAAAAAATATTCAGACAGAATGTCTTTTGACATGGGTAGCCGGTCGGCTACGCTTGCGTATAAGTTCTAAGATCAACGGGTATATTAAAAAAGAGGTCGGGCTGTAAGTACAGTCCGACCTCTTTCGTTCATTTCTTTCATTTATTTCAGCGACAGCAAAAATCCAATGGTAAAGTTTGCGTCCCAGTCAAACACAAAAGTGTCGCAATTAGTTGCATCCTTAATAGCCTTGTAAATATTTACACCGCTCTTGGTTTTTATCTTGTCGGAGCTATAGGCGTCGGGGTTATTCAGCACCGTATACCGCTCTTCACCGTTCCGGATCTCCTTGGCCAGCTCAAAAGGCACTCCCCCCAGAATAAAGCATACTTCCCTTTTGTCAGAAGGGATCTTTGCTGCCGCAGTTTTTACCTCGCCGTATACGGCATCATCCTTTAATCCCTTCTCATAATACTTTGCTCCCGGGGTTTCCAGTGCCTGTACATTGCCCGAAGCATCCATCCAGGAGATCTTAGTATTTCCGGAGCCGATATCCGTTACAAACGCATTGTCATTATAGGCTTTGGGCAGCACCGATTTCAGCGCCAGCTTTCCTTCCTGGTCCGGTGTTACCAGGTTTACCACGTAGCCCATCTTCTTTAGTTCGGAAGCAATGATCTTTGTTTTTGGTTCCTTCTGCGCTCCGGAGCTGATCACAAAATGTACATTTTTGGAGCGTACGCCTTTATCAAACATATCGCCGATATACTTCTTCAGACCAGCGCGGATATCTTCTGTGGTCGCCATTCCTTCGTAGGCAAATGACTGGCCAAAGTCTTTGGAAACGATCTCCCAACGTTTTTCAGCGTCCATGTTAATGATGAACGAATTGAACCCGGAGGCTCCCACTTCCACCACGCCTTTCAGTTCTCCGTTTACAGGCTTTTCAGGCTCATAGTTAAAGGTTCTGCCGGATGCAGTGGACTTTGTTTTTACCTCTGAAGGATCGGAGCCTTCGTCGCTACCGGTGGCCGTGTTGGTGGCGGCCTCGGTTTTTACATCATCATGGCTGTTAAATACACCGCTTTTATAGCCCCAATAGCCGATCAGGAAAATGGGAATGGCAATAATAAACGCTTTAATAGGCCAGCGTAACCGCGACCAGGTTGATCTTTGTTCCATAGTATGTGTCTGTGTTTTGTTGTTTGATTAATCCAGCAGGGAAAAGCCTTTGTCCACTTTTTCTTCCGGTTTCAGTTCATAACCGGCACTGGCCATTTCCGTTACATTGAGCACTTTCAGATTGCGCTCATCTACTTTTTTGATAAAGGCTTCCAGTTCGCTTTGGGAGGGGGTTCCGCCCACGGTAATATTGTTATTTTGATCCAGGAAATCGAGGTTGGAACGGATGGATGCAATGTTCTGACTGATGGCACCCGTGGCCGCATTCATGGCTTCCTGGAATGCCCATCCATCTTTTATGTTGAACACGTCTGCCAATCCCTCGGTGGCGCTTTTCATCTTCTGGGTTGCTTCCAGCTTCTTTGCAATGATGGAGATACTGCTGTTGAGCGTGCTTACGTAGATCCGTGCTGCGCTCTCATTGTCTTTTAATACCTCCAGTACTTTGCTGAACTGGTTGGCGTATTGCGCATAACTCCGCGCATTTTGTTCCTCGGCTTCGCCTTCCTTTCCCAGCAGGAAGGCCTTGGTACGGGTTTCTTTTGCATCCCGCCCCAGTTCATTGGCCTTTTCGTTATTACCGCCGCCGGCGGCCTGTTTTGCCTTTTCTTCCAGGTCCGCAGCTTCGGTGGTGAAACGCCGTGCATACTGGTATTTTTCCTCAGCGGTCTTTTGTGCATTCTCCCCGCTGGTGATCATATCGATGCGCACACCATCTACATTGGCGATCTTGTTCTTTACCCGCTTCAACGTATCCTTTGCATCCCGCTCCAGCAGTTGCAGCGTTTCAATAGGGTTCTTCCGTATAATTTCTTTTTCGCCCTTGAACAGCAATACGGTTCCCAGGCGATGCAACAGGGAAACGATCTTTGGAGCCAGCAATAACAGGGAAACGAGCAGGATGCCAAAAATCACCAGCAGTACGCTTTGTTGGGCATAGTGTACCAGCACCGGCAGATACTTAAAGAATGCGAACGCGCCGCCAATGACCAGCGCCCAGAAAAAAATGGAGGAGATCGTTTTTTTTCCCTCCGGTGTCATTACCTGTGCCGGTAGTTTATCGCCCAGTACCTGAAAAATGGGCAACTGACTCTTGATCTCTGCCGGAATGTTGATTACCTGTGATTTTTCTGCCATATGTCAATCTTAGTTTATGTTCTGTTCAATAATCGCAATCGCTTTTTGAATATCATCGACCACCTCATGTACGGCCGCCCTGCCCACGGATATTTTCTGATCAATATCCTGCAGCTGATCTTCATATTTCCCATCCAGTTCTGTATACGACTGTTGTTTCAGGGATAATTGATTTTGCAATTCTTTGATCTTTGTTTCCAACCCGCCCATCTCTTTTTCAAGCAGCTGTTTTTCATTTACCAGGCTGTTCTGAACCGTTTGTTTCTGATGTTGCTTTTGCGCTACATCCTGGTCAATAACCTCCTGTATTTTTACGGCATAGTTGCGCGCACTGCTTAACAGTTTCTCTTTTGTAAGTGATTTGTCCACATATTTCAGCGACGTAAATGCGGCCTTGATCGAAACGGCGTCTATGGTTCCCATGGCCGCAGCAGCATTCCAGACCTCAAAGAAATCCAGTCCGTTCTCATTTAATTTTTCAAGCAGGTCCAGCACCTTTCCCTTCATTTCCTTAAGATCGGCACCGGGTACCGGCGATGCAGCCACCGGCTGCATGTGAACGGGAACGGGGGTTACCGCCACAGGCTCCGGTGTTTTTTCAGGTGCGGCCGGTGGCGTGGGAGCAGGTTCCGGAGTACCGGGGTGCTCATCTTCAAAAATCAGTCTTTTAATATTCCGGAGAATTCCGAAGCTACTCTTGCCAGGCTTTGTATCCATATTCAATAAATCTAAGCTAAAATACAAAAACTACACAGAAAAAGCGGAGCCCCGGCGGCGAACGGAATGCCGTAGCCGGTGAATTGCTAAAAAAGAGGCGCCTGCTCCGGAATCTGCCGGTTTTCATAAATATGATTCCAAAAATTAAATAAAATAGAAATTAATTATTGTTTTACGATAATTAATTATACCTTCACAGAAAGCAACACAAATGCAAAACGTCCGTATCATTGCCACGGCATTGTTATACCTGTCCCGCTTACTGGCAATCCCTTACCTGGCCACGGCGCTATATATCCTGATTTGTTTTCTCTTTAGCAACCAGCTGGTGCATCCACTGGATGGCGGACAGCGTTTTGCCCTGTACTACCCTTTTACTGCTGCTCCTTTTTTGATCGGGGACGAGTACCGGTTCATTTATATTTTTGAGATGACTGCCTTTATTGGCTTATACGGTATCTTTTTCTGGATGCTTGGCAATATTTTTAAGACGTTCCGGGAGCAAAAACTCTTTACCCGCAAGGGTGTACAGCGGCTGAAAGTATTTTACCTGCTCAATTTCCTGGCGCCGCTACCCTTCCTGGTGCGCCACCTGGCAGATCATTATGAAGTAAGCACCATTGTTATTCTTACGGTATTGCATTGGGTATTGGGCATCTTTGCTTATTTTATGGCCGTTATTTTTAGCCGGGGTCTACAATTACAAAACGAACAAGATTTAATATTTTAAACCATGCCAATTATCATAAACCTTGATGTAATGCTTGCCAAACGTAAGATGCAGTCAAAGGAATTGGCCGAAATTTTAAACGTTACACCCGCCAATTTATCCATACTAAAAACGGGCAAGGCCAGGGGTATCCGCTTCGACTCGCTTGAGGCTATCTGTAAAGCACTGAAATGCCAGCCCGGGGATATACTGGAATATGTAGAGGAAGAAAACTAATCCATCATAACAGCACGGGGTAAAAAAAGCAGCCGAAAGGCTGAAGGGAATTTTATTGTCTTTTAAAATCTGATCGCATGAACCATCTTACGATTGAACAGCTTAGCAAAACCTACCCGGGCGGGGTAAAAGCCCTTAACGGAATTACCCTGGAACTATCCAACGGGATGTTTGGCCTGCTGGGGCCAAACGGTGCCGGAAAATCCTCGCTGATGCGCACCATCGCCGGCCTGCAGCCGCCGGACTCCGGCCGTATTACTTTTAACGGCAGCACCATTGCCCCGGGTTCCGTGTTCCTTAAAAAACAACTGGGTTACCTGCCCCAGGACTTTGGCGTATACCCCCGGCTATCGGCCTGGAAACTGCTGGATCACCTGGCGATCCTGAAAGGCATAGCCCAAAAAGCAGAACGGAAAGAACAGATCGGTGCATTGCTGCAAAGAACCAATCTCTATACGCATAAAAACAAAGCGGTAAGCAGTTTTTCAGGGGGTATGCGGCAGCGTTTTGGTATTGCACAGGCCCTGCTGGGCAACCCGCAACTGATCATTGTGGATGAACCTACCGCCGGGCTGGATCCCGAAGAGCGCAATCGTTTTAATAACCTGCTCAGTGAGATCGGACAACAGGTGATCGTGATCCTTTCCACCCACCTGGTGGAAGACGTGCGGAATCTGTGCACCAACATGGCCATCATTCAAAACGGTGCGCTCATTGCAACCGGAAGACCCGGTGATTTTATAAGGGCACTTAATGGTAAAATATGGTCAAAGCAGATCGACAAAAAAGATGCGGCGCAACAAGCACACCAGGTGATTTCATCACATTTTACAGCCGGAAAGCTGCATATCAATGTGTATGCAGAAGGTGACCCCGGGGATGGCTTTATGTCAAAACAGGCCGACCTGGAAGATGTTTATTTTACCCAACTCACTCAATCCTACAATTATGTTCCGGCAGTTAATCCAATTTGAATGGCTGTTTATCAGCAGAAAGCGATCATTTTATCTGCTGCTGCTGTTTTTCATATTGCTGGGGTTTGCAGCCGGAACGGTGGCACGTTTTCCCTTCCCCAATACCTTTAAGAACGGCACGTATGTGCTCAACTATATCATAGGGATCCTGTCCTTATTATGCATCTTCTCCACCACCCTCCTGGCTGCCCAAACCCTGTTCCGCGAAAAGGACAGTTGCTTTGAATCGATCCTTTACGCCACACCCCTGCGCAAAGGCCCGTATGTATGCAGCCGGTTCAGTATTATTTTTTTGGTGAGCGCCCTCTGCTATCTGCTCTTAATAGCCGGTATGATGGCGGGGCACCTGATGCCCGGGCAGTATCCGGGTGAGCTGGATGCCATACATCCCCTGCGCTATATGCAGCCCTTTTTCATGCTGCTGCTGCCCAATATTCTTTTTTGCACGGCAGTGGCTGTAAGCATCGGGCTGTTTACCCGCAATAAGATGCTGGTGTATGTATCCGGCATACTGGTTTATTTTCTTTACTGGGGTATTTCGTTTTATACCAACTCCCCCATCATTGCCAACAGTACGCCCATGCCGGCTTCGGCCATGCGTATAGCAGCATTGGCAGACCCGTTCGGCATATCGGCCTTCCTGGAGCAAACCCGCTACTGGAGCGCCCTCCAGCGCAATACCCGGCTGCTGCAGCTGAGCGGTTCCCTGCTCCTGAACCGGGGGCTTTACCTGGCGGTATCAGGCCTGCTGTTTTTGCTGGCTTACAAAAAGTTTATGCTGCAGCCACGGCCGGAGGCCGGCACCAAAAAACAACGATCACCCGCTGTTTCCCATACAACCTACCATCCCGTAACTACCCATTCTTCTTCCTGGCGCTACAACCTGAAATGCCTGCTCAGCCTGATATCCATCGGGTGGAACAACATTATCAAAAGCATTCCCATTTGGCTGCTTCTTGCCGGTTGGGCAGGTTTTATGAGCATCGAAATATTCAGTGATATCAACGGTAACACGCGGCTACCGGAGCACCTGGCCACTACTGCCATCCTCACAAAAGGAATCCTGTCCGGGCTGCCGCTGGTGGCGCTCATGGTACTGGTATTCTATGGAAACGAGATCTTCTGGCGCAGCCGCAATACCCGGTTCGATGCCCTGGAAAATACCACGGCCGTGCGGCCGGCCGTGCTGCTGGTATCAAAATGGCTGTCGCTTTTGCCTGTGATACTCCTGCTGCTGGCCGCCGGTATTGCAATGGGGCTGATCATACAGCTTATCAAGAGCAATGCCCCCGTAGACTGGTCCCTGTATGCATCACTCCTTTATCTTGTTGGCCTCCCGCTATTCCTGAATGCGGGGCTGATCATTTGCATACAGGCGCTTACAAAAAATAAATATACCGGTATGGTACTGGCAGGATTGCTGATCCTGCTTACCAGTACCAGCATCGGAACCGGCATTGGTCTCCGTCACCCCCTGCTGCGCTTCGCAAACACCTTCCAGGGTACCTACAGTGAAATGAATGGTTTTGGTAATGATCTCCCGGCCTTTCATGTTAAGATGTTGTACTGGTCTTCCGTTACGCTGTTACTCTTTATGATTACGGCTGCCTTCAGGAAGGGAACCGTTACCACCAACCGGAGATCATGGTTATGGAAGGCTGGTACATACGGAGTACTTACCATTACCGTAGCTTACACAGGCACCCTTATTTTTATCAATTCCCCGTCTTTTAACAGGCAGGCCCTTGCAGACTGGAAAATCTCCTACGAAAAGAAATATGCATTTATAGCAACCAGGCCCCAACCGGTGATCACCGATGTTTCCGCCGATATCGATCTTTACCCCGATAAAGCAGGTTACAGGGTCCGGGGACATTACCGGATGGTGAATCAGACAGACTCCCCCATCGATACGCTTTATATGTATGGCGATAAGGAAATGAGCTGGCGCCGGTGGCAGCTGAGTAACGGCGAACTCATCACAGCAGATTCCTTATACGGCTATTATATATTTAAGCTTGTGCGTCCGTTAATGCCCAACGACAGTGTGCGCCTGCAATTCAATTTTGAATACAGGGGCTCTCCTTTTAAACCAGCAGCGGCATTCAATACGATTGTCCGGAACGGGAGCTTTATCCGCATCAGCCGGTATTTTCCGGTACCAGGGTACAATAACAGTAATGAGATCGAAGATGAACGGGAGCGTAAAAAATATAGCCTGGATACTACCGACCGGCTGCCGGCCTTATCATTGCCCCGGAAAAAGGATGCAGGTTTTGTGCACTTTGAAGCCGTGGTATCCGTCGATGATCACCAGACCGCCATCAGCATAGGAGAGCTGGTGCAACAATGGAAAAAAGAAGGCCGCAATTATTATCATTATAAAACACCGGCGCCGGTGCCGTTCCGGTTTGCAGTGGCAGCAGCCCACTACGCCGTTAAAAAACAAAAGCAGGGCAATACCGTTGTTGAAGTGTATTATGACCCGGCACACTCCCGCAACATCGGTCACCTGATGAATACCGCACATGAGAGTATAGCCTATTGCGAAACCAATTTTGGCCCCTACCCTTTTTCAACCGCCCGGTTCGTGGAAATATCGGCGCTTACCAAAGGTTTTGCCGGAACGGCTTACCCCGGAAGTTTATTCATCAATGAAGCATTCGGATACCGCAATGTGATCGATAATGACCCGGCAAAGGACATCATCAATGAAATGGTGAGCCATGAAACGGCGCATGCATGGTGGGGCAATAGTGGCATTGCACCGGATGAACGGGAAGGCAGCACGCTCATGACCGAAACGCTTGCGATGTATACGGAGCTGATGTGTTATAAGAACATGTACGGGCCTGCCGTACTGGCCAACCGCGTACAGGTGCACAAGGACCTGTATCTCAGCAGCCGCCATCAGGGCGATGAACGCCCCCTGCTCAGGTTAAATCCTGCCCAATCGTATCTCTCATATGATAAAGGAATGGTGATCATGTACCAGCTTTACCTGCTGCTGGGAGAAACACGCATCAACAGCGCGTTAAAAAACTTTTATCAGCAACATGCCTACCCACGGCCGGTACCGGTTGCAACGGACCTGCTGGACGCATTGTATGCCGTTGCAACACCTGCTGATACGGCAAAACTGGATGAATGGTTTCGCCAGATCGTTACCTACGACCTGGTACTGGATACTGTTACAGTACACCGGCAAGCAAACAACTCGTATATATTGAACCTGGATGCAGCAATCACTAAATACAAAGAAGACGGAACCGGAAAGGAAGCACTCATTTCTTTTAACGAGCCCGTTACCGTATTGATCGCTTTTCCGGGGGGCAATACTCAAAAACGGGTATTACAGCCCGCTCACAACCGTATCCGGGCTACGCTATCCTTTACCAAAAAGCCCCTGCGGGTGCTACTGGATCCGGATCTCAAATTCCTGAACCGTTCAGACGAAACAAAAGAAAAAGCTGTAACCGTCCTGTAAGTTCCTTTGCATAACCGGCCGAAACGAAAAAAGCACCCCTTCCGGAGTGCTTTTTTGCAGGACCTGTCAGGTCTAATGTTATTTATCCTAATGCGACTCTTTTGAATTCGGTAACAACCACATCACCGTTCTCTTTCAGGTAGTCGGCTACAGATTTACCGGCATCTTTTACAAAGGCCTGGGCAGTCAGCGTCTGCTCTTTAAAGAACGCAGCCATTTTACCTTCAGCAATTTTGGCCAGCATTTCTTCCGGCTTACCGGCCATCTTCGGGTCTTCTTTCATGATATCCATGATCACCGCTTTTTCACGAGCTACCACATCAGCCGAAACACTTGCAGCATCTACTGCCACCGGGCTCAGCGCTGCTACCTGCATCGCCACATCCTTACCTACTTCTGCGGCTTCTTTATTCAGGCCTACCAGTACACCAATACGGTAAGCGCCATGAATATAGGCGGCTACATAAGGAGCGTCTACTCTTTCAAACTTGGTGATACCGATCTTTTCGCCGATAGACGCCAGTTTATCATTTACCAGGTCTGCGATCTTGGCACCATCGATCTCTGCTGCATTCAGCTCTTCAGCACTCTTAATGTCATTAGCGATTGCAGCATCTGCTATGCTTTTTACAAACGCCACAAAGTCTTCATTTTTGGAAACGAAATCCGTTTCGCAGCTTACGCATACAACGATACCGGATTTGTTATCGGCTGTAGTTTGTGCTACTACTACACCTTCTTTTGCTTCACGGTCGCTTCTTTTTGCAGCCACCTTCTGACCTTGCTTGCGCAACCAGTCGATCGCAGCTTCAAAATCGCCGTTTGTTTCTGTTAATGCTTTACGGCAATCCATCATGCCGGCACCGGTTGCCTGGCGCAGCTTATTAATATCCTGTGCGGTTATAGTTACTGTACTCATTCTTTTTTATTTAAAGTTTAAGGTTTAAAGTTCTGCACATTAAATCTTAAACCGGACTTATTAATGAAATCTTATTGTTATTAATCCGGTTATATCATTATAAGGCCGGATCAAATTGAGTAAGGTTTAAGATTCAGCATCTGACCTTTAAGGCTTTGCCCTAAATTCAAACATTGAACCTTAAACCTTAAACGATGATTATCTTCTTGGTGCTCCGCTTCTTGAACCACCACCGCCGGTAGTTGTTCTGCGGCGCTGACCCTGACCAGCTCCTCCAGTAGCGGTTCCACCTGTACTGCGTCCACGACCACCACGACCGGCTTCAGCTTCAGCTTCAGCCTGCATTTTTGCAGCCTGCTTTTCCTTTTCATCTGCAAAATTATCTTCCACCTCATCGTCTTTCGCAGCCTGTCTTTCACTTAAACCTTCTGCAATGGCAGCGGTGATGTAATTTACAACGATCGCAATGGATTTAGTAGCGTCATCATTTGCAGGGATGGCGAAGTCCACTTTATTCGGATCTCCGTTTGTATCTACCACACCAAAAGTACCAATGCCCAGGCGCTTTGCTTCAGCCAGTGCTATATGCTCGTGGCCGATGTCAACGATGAACAAAGCGGCAGGAACACGACCCAGCTGGGCGATCCCACCCAATACTTTTTCCATTTTTTCCTTATCCCGTGTTAACGTCAGGCGCTCTTTTTTTGTAATGCTGTCAAAAGAACCATCGCTCAGCATTTTTTCGATGCTCTGCATCTTTTTTACCGACTTGCGTACGGTGTTAAAGTTGGTGAGCATACCACCCAGCCAGCGCTCGGTTACATAAGGCATTCCTACTCTTTGTGCGCACTCGGTCACAATATCTTTCGCTTGCTTCTTGGTGCCTACAAAAAGTATCTTTTTACCGCTGCGTGCAATTTGCTTCATGGCAGCTGCAGTTTCCTGCAGGCACTCTACGGTTTTGTTTAAGTCGATGATGTGAATGCCTTTTTTCTCAGCAAAGATGTACGGCAACATTTTGGGGTTCCATTTCTTTTTTAAATGGCCGAAATGTACACCTGCTTCTAAAAGCTGCTGTTGTAAGGATGTATTATTATTTTCCATCTATTAAAAATATTTATCGTTTTTTGTTTATTGTTTATTGCTGGTTTGCGATGGTTGAGCAGTTTTAAAAGGTATGAACAACCATAAACTACAAACCATAAACCACAAACGCTGTTAACGTTTAGAGAACTGGTAGCTCTTTCTTGCTTTTTTGTGACCAAATTTCTTACGTTCAACAGAACGGGGATCCCTTCTTAACAAGCCGGCAGTTTTTAATGCAGGACGGAACTCCGCATTTACTTCCACCAGTGCGCGGGCAATACCCAGCATGGCCGCTTCGGCCTGGCCTTTTACGCCACCACCGGTTGCGGTGATCTTTACATCAAATTTATCAGCCGCTTCAACGGTTTTCAGCGGGCGTTCTACCTGGTTTTGCAGATACACCAGAGAAAAATAGTTTTTATAGTCTTTATCGTTAACGGTAATGGCACCAGTACCCTTGGATAAGAAAACCCGGGTAATGGCTTCTTTACGGCGTCCTACAGCATTTTTTTGCTTTTCCATTATTTATGATTTCTTATTTGATCCCGATCAGCATCGGGATATGATTTGTGACTTTTGATTTAGAACTTCAGCTCTTTAGGTTGTTGTGCAACATGCGGATGGGTATCGCCGGCATATACAAACAGCTTCTTGTACATTTTGCGTCCCAGACGGTTTTTAGGAAGCATTCCTTTTACCGCTCTTTCAATAATTACTTCCGGACGGCGCTTTTGCAGATCAGCAGCACCTTCTTCCTTACGTCCACCGGGGTAGCCGCTATAGGTATCATAAACTTTCTGATCCATTTTATTACCGGAAAGCTTTACTTTCTCACAGTTGATCACAATGATATAATCGCCGGTATCCACGTGAGGCGTGTAAATAGCTTTGTTTTTACCGCGCAGAATAGCGGCAATACGGGAACACATACGTCCTACAGTTTGATTAGTACCGTCTACAACGTACCAGTTACGCTGCACGGTAGCCTCGTTCGCATGTTTTGTGGTGAAATGTTGTTTACTCATTTTAATATTATATTTTTTTAGTGATTCCGGGCTATCCCCCGGCCCCGTCCCGATCATGATCGGATTTTAAGGGAGTGCAAAGGTAGATGAGTATTGCATAAAAAACAACGAAAAAAGGAAGTATTTTTCATTACACCCTTGCAATTTATTGATTTTCAGTAAAATTTTTGACAACTTTTTAGCCTTACCCGGAGCAGGACACCTTTTTTTTCCGGGGCAGGCAGCGGTTAGCCGGCGTTTTTTGAAGTACAAACGAGTAAACGGACCTTATATAATGATAAAGTCCGCAACTCTTCATTGCATTTACATCTGCCTCATGTATCGTTGGGGAATCAGAAACGGAAGCTTAGCAAAAGGCCTGTTCTGATACCAGCCCATGGTCCGTCCAGATCAATCTTTGCCCCGGTTGCATCCACATAAATGGTCTCTTTTGTAAGCGGAATATCTATCTTTTCCAGCTGTTTTCTTAATTCTTCCTGATTATCAGGAGTAAGCAGCGGGTCGGATAAACCAGCGATGGTCCCCCTGGCAGTTCCAAGGCCGGGCCCTGCGATCCAGAAGTCCAGCCCCAGGCTTTTTCCCAGCTGCCACTGAGCCCCCATCAGCAATCCCCCGGTATGTGCGGTCACCTTTCCTGAAATGTCAATGGTATATTGCTCGCCGCTTTCATCAAATGACAGGGTATTGCCCGGTATCTTATATTGGGCAAAACGGTAATAGGGGCCAATATAAAATCCCCGGCCATAACCTTTACGTCCCAGGTAAAAGCGTAGCTCCGGAGTAAGGGCATAGTTCGTAAACTTCATTTTATCAACGATATCATCAACCAGTTCGATATCTTCCTTAACGATCCGGTTCTTTATTTCGTTTTTGAATGGCAGGGTTGCCGCGGGCATGATCCGGCCCGAGAATGCCACCGACAGGAATTTGTTGATCACCTGTTCGTACTGAACCGCATAATTCTTTAAAATGGGAGATGTAAGGTTCAGTTTTATAATGGATCGTCTTACTTGCCATTGGGCCCGGTCCGGAGAAGGACCATTCTGTGAAGAAACCACCTGGCACATGCATAAAGCAGCCAGCAGCGTTGACAGACATTTCATAAACCTTAGTTTGCGGCTAAAATAATCTAAATTTCCGGTTATCGTTACAGCGGGCACTCAAAAGCCGGAACAAACGTATAAATATAGCAGGATTGTTAGCTACTTTTCCGTTTGAATGCCTACATCTGCATAGATCTGCACAGCCGGGGTTATCATTTACACCGGATCCTGAAAAATCAGCCTGCCCGCCAGCCTGCATCTCAGACTTATGCGGCAGATACGCACAAAAGATCAATATCTGTTGTTAGGTCTTGGCCATCGTTTTTATTGAACGGCGCAGGAAGTGCCGTTAACCATCCATAACGGGGCCATCGTTTTGCCGTGTTTTTTTCATCCCCAGGTATTATACACCATACCGAAGCACGGGACCTTGCCCGTTTAGTCTGTAACGCTAACCAACAGCTCCTTTACTTTCAAAGGTGCTTCCGCTTCCCAGATCCGTTTCTGAATAAGCCTTATATGCGAAGTTCCTGCTTTTAGTCCCTTGATGGTCACTTTTGTTTTGCTGCTGCCCCCTACAGGGGTTCCCTTGCGGGGTTCCCGCACATTTCCCCCGATCGTTACTTCCGTTACGGCTTCATCGTTCTGCTCCACCATCCAGCTATAACCGGCACCGCCCATACTGTCCAGCTGCAACCTAAATACTTTATTGACCCCCAGGTTAATCTTCTTTTCCATTATGCTTATAAAATTACGACAATGCTTTTCTTCCGCTGATCCGGGAATAAGAATTGCCTTCTTCCGCTTTTAGGAAGAAAGCAATTCCTTTATCGCGGCCACACCGCTTACCAGGCGTATAATTCGTATACCTTATTATCCGCTTCCGTGCGTACATTTACCACGCTGTTTTTATCGCGCGCATGGGCACCGATCATTAAGATCGCCAGCAATGCCTGGGTATTATTCTCTTTGATCCTCCGGAATCCCATGCCACTGATGTTCAGCCAGGCATTGTTGTTTTCCGCAATGCCCCAGGTACCCACAATTTTTACATTGTTATTCCAGGCCGTAAGCCCGCCCGCCCCCGGGGGCAGCAACGTGGGTTCATTGGCTTTTTTTGCTGCCACCGTTTCTATCGCTGTAGTAGCTGCAACCGGGGTGGTAGCACTTTTTTTTGTTGTTTTTCCCGGCTTGCGGGCGCCTTTGGCAGATGCCTTTTTAACTGCATTCATAATATGATTATTTTAATCGGTGTAAAGATTTAATTATAGATCTGATCGATGATTCCATTGGTCAGGTGGATGCTTACCGCTGCTCCGCGGCTCTTTGCAGAGATGCATTGGGTGAGCAGGTTCAGATGGATATTGTCACTGGCGGGCGATATCTTCCGCCATCCGAAATCCGCAATATAAGCCCAGGCATTGTTGGGTGCATCGTTAGACCATAGCCCCGTGATCTTCTGGGCGCCGGTCCACAAGGTTTCCACGATACCGTTAACACCATACATTTCGGCGTCGATACCGCACTGGCCATAGCCGATCCGGAAAAAACCGGATTCACCAAATCCTGTACCCCAGCTGTTTTTACAGATCCAGCACTGGTTCACATCATCATACCCCACTACGCATACGCAATGCCCGCCTTCCACATGGTTATTGGCCCTGCGGTAAATTCCGGAACGGTAGCTGAAGAAATCGGTATATACCGTAAAGCAGGCCACCAGTGCACCCCGGGTACTGATCCAATCCTTCATGGCCGCCGTGGTGGTCAGCTTTGTAAAACCGCTTATTTTCAGCAACCGGTCAGCTGCATTGCTACAGGTACTGCAGGCCTGATCACCGGGCGTATACGGAAAACAGGCCTCATCGACCAGGCCCTTATCCCTGAAGGCGATCAGCGCTTTATCCGGCCACCAGCCATTGCCACAATTGCGGCCTTCGCTTTTTGCATAGCAATAAAACAGCTGCGCTTCCGAAAAATCGATGGCCAGTGCGGCATTACCCCGCTGAATGCGGTAGGCGGTTTCCGCAGTTGCAATTGTTCCAAAAGCCACACAGGAGCCACAGGAGCTCTGGTTCTTAATGGACGTAACAAAGTTCTGTCCACCCCGGTTCCTCCAGTCAAAAATTGTAGGATAGCCAAATGCTTTTTTCTTATGGATCCCTTTGCCTGCAGCAGAAAGCTGGAATGATTTCAGGGCTTTTTCAGAAGCATCTTCCCGGGCGGTTAACGATCGCTCTTTTGGCCCTGGTGTAAACCCGAGGAAATACTTGCGCTCCGCCTCCGTCATAGCGGTAAATTCGTTGTTAGCGGCCTGCCAGGTTAAGCCCGATTCAGTGATGGACGACTGAATGGCCGCAACGTTAATTTTTGACATGTGTTTGTTTTTGTTTATTAAAAAATGATTTTGAATGACAGCATGGTCCGCCCGGCCGGCAGTACCGGCAGGCACATATTTCCTGTTGCAGGTTCAAACAAATGAACCCGCAATACCTTAAAATGTGATCAGCTACTCAACATCCCGGATGGTCCAGAGGTCCTGGCAAAATGTTGGATTGGAAATATAAGTGTAGGGCATCCAGAAATAGCCACTGATGCCCCAGTTCCTGCCCCACGAGTTCCGTACCAGGGCCATTTGCTTTTCATCGTTGTAACCTACAGCCAGCACTGCATGGCCGCCAACGAGAGACTCCTTCGCAATATCGGGCAGGGGCATGATACCGCTATCGGCAACTTTTTTGGTCATAAAACTTTCATACACACTAAAACCAAATGAAAACGGGTAACCCTCCGCCAGGCATCCTTTTATTGATGTAAGATTAACCGGGATCCGCCAATAGGAAAGCACCTGATTTTTCAGGGCGGTTTTATAGCAGGCCGCGGGCGGTTTCTGGGTAAATGCCGCTTCTTTATACGGCCAGTCCTTCTCCGGACAAATGCCCTGTTTATTCAGCGATTTAATACCATCACGCAGGTACGCGCCGCTATCAGACAGTACGGTGTTCATGAGCACGCGCTCGTTATAATACAGAAATAACCGGGATGGGCGGAACGTTTTTTTACGTTGTTTCTTTTTTCCAAATTCAAAAGCAGCGCCCAATGCGTTGGCGGTACAACTCCCTAACCCTCCCTGATCGTATACCGGCGGGCAGGTCTTTCGCAGATCCGTTTTTGCAGGCAGTTTCCGCATCACCTTCAGCGGAGCTGCATACATAAAATCTCTTGCATCCGGAAGGTCGGGGATCCAGCCTAAGGAGCGGCCGGGCAGTTGTAGAGAAGGCTTTGCCATTGTTTTTATTTTTGGTGTTCGTGCATTTTTGACAATACAATATTACACTCCGGAACAGGCCATGGCAATACCTGAATTAAGCGAAAGGTATTATACGCAGGTGCGCATCGTAGTTTTACGGGTATGATCTATTCCATCTTCAGGCGCGCTTTCAGCTCCGCACGGAACGCACGCGGGGTTGTTCTTTTCTTCCTGAAGAACACACGGTTAAAATAAGTAATGCTTTCAAAACCTACTTCATAAGCGATCTGTGTAATATGCCGGTCTGTTTCCAGCAATAAGGTGCAGGCCCTGGACACACGCAGGTCATTGACATAATCGGAGAATGTTTTTCCGGTGATCTTCTTAAAGAATTTGCAGAACGCGCCCGGCGAAAGATGGATCAACCTTGAAAGCTGTTCGATCCGGAATGGCCGTTTATAATTACGGTAAATATGCTGGAACACTTTGTTGATCCGTTCTTCGGCCAGATCCGTTGATGTATGTGCCATTGCCGATGTACTAACCGGCTCCGAATTTTTTTTACTCAGGAGATGCAATACTTCTATAAGACCCAGGAATTTTTCCACGCCGTTTGCAGCAGATAGCTTTTGCATCTTTTCTATTACAGCGCCCGCTCCCCGTTTTCTGAAAAACAATCCCCGTTCCGATTTCCGTAAAAGCGTGGCAATACCCCTGCACTCCGGGTACTGCAAAACCGGGGCAATAAATGCTTCAGAAAACTGGATCACAACCGCACCAACCCGCTGCCGTGCCGGTTCACTCGACCAGGTATGCGGAAGATTGCCCCCCAACAGGACCAGGTCGCCCGGCACAAAGTCTGCATAATGATCACCTACCAGCCGTTTACCAGAACCGGATGTAATAAGGGTCAGCTCATACTCCGGATGATAATGCCACTTAAACGGGAAATACGCAGCTTCATAATTATACACCACAAAACTTTCTCCTTCCTGTATCCTGTTTATATTCTCAAAACTGGGCTTCATTGATACAATATTGTTTTACATACCTTATAAATTTACGCAAAAGGAAAATATAGTGTATGTTTTGTCAATATAGTGAACAACCCGCCACAGAATAGCTTTTAATTTTATCGCTCAAAATCATACAACGATGGCAATACCGGAAACAATCCTCAATGAATTGGAACAGCCTTATACGCTGACAAAGGAACAGATCGATTTTTACAATATCAACCGTTTTATCAAACTAAAACAGGTGTTGTCTGCGGAGGCCCTGGCTTATTTCAGCAATGTCATTTCGGACCAGGTAGCAAAGATGAATACTGTAAAAACAACGCTGGACGAGCGCGACACCTATGGTAAAGCCTTTTTACAATTATTTAACCTCTGGCGCGAGAACGGAGATGTACGCGCCCTGATTTTCAGCAAACGCCTTGGTAAAATTGCAGCCGATCTGATGCAGGTGGAAGGCGTGCGGATGTACCATGACCAGGCGCTGTTCAAAGAAGGGGGTGGCGGTATTACTCCCTGGCATGCCGATCAGTATTACTGGCCCCTGGAAACCGACAAAACCGTAACAGCATGGATTCCCCTGCAGGCCACTCCTTTAGAAATGGGCCCGCTTGAATTCAGCGCCGGAAGCCACCAGATCGTTGAAGGACGGGAACTTGCTATAGGCGATGAAAGCGAAAACCTCATCCAGCAGCGTCTGCGGGTAACCGACTTCAAACATGTTATTGAAGCCTTTGACCTGGGCGAGGTCAGTTTTCACTCCGGCTGGGTGTTTCACCGGGCAGGTGCCAACGCCACCAGCGATATGCGCCGCGTAATGACGATCATTTATATGGATCGCGATATGCGCCTGAAGGCCCCGGAAAATAAGAACCAGCAAAATGACTGGGATACATGGTGCCCCGGCGCGGAGATCGGGGAGATCATTAACACGCCCATTAACCCCGTATTATATGAGCCGGCTTAATCACATTGATGATTTGTGATCATGCACCATCGCGACCGTCGCTAATCATGACAATACCCCTGCCTTACAGCAACAACGATTAAAAGATCATTTGCATGCAACTGCACTACCTCTGCCCCCATTGGGGACAGCAAGATACACTTCCCGAGGTGTTTTTAAACAACGTGATTGCCGCCGGCTATAACGGTATCGAGATCGACCCAGGCGCCCTGGACAAGGAGTACTGGATCCCGCTTTTAAAAAATATCCGGGAGCAACATCCGGGGTTTATTGTGGTGGCACAGATGGTGCTGGAGGAGGGCGATGGAACATTCGATGCATTTTATACGCATATGCTCCGCCGCCTGGAATTACTTGCCGGCTTTGATCCGCTTTTTATTAACTGCCACACCGGCAGGGATTATTTCAGTTTCCGGGAAAACTGTACACTGATCCAGACAGCCATGGATTTCTCCAGACAATCTAATATTCCTGTTTATCATGAAACGCACCGCGGCCGCTTTTCATATGCCCTGCACCGGATGCCGGACTACCTGGAGCAATTTCCGGAACTGGAGCTGGTTGCCGACTACTCCCACTGGTGCGCCGTTTCGGAAAGCATGCTCTCCTGCCAGGCACATACACTGGAAAAGCTGCTCCCCAATATAAAACATATTCATGCGAGAGTGGGATATGAACATGGTCCGCAATTGCCCGATCCTTTTGTTCCTGCCTGCCGGCCTTACCTGGAACAGTTCAGTTCCTGGTGGCGCGGGATCCTTGACCATCACCGGAAGCAGGCACAGCACTTCACCATCTGCACAGAAGCAGGACCTGTTCCCTATATGCCCGTAAACCCGGCAAACGGGAAACCATTGGCAGATCAATGGATCATCAATACAAAAATGCTGCAACATCTGAAACGCATCTTTGCGGATCTGTAACCCGGGAATCAACAGCCCTTAAAACGCAGCCTGCCGCAGCACGGTGCGGCCAATGGGGATCAGCGTGATCCTTTCTGTTGTGTTGGAATTTTTCTCCCGGGCTTTTATCTGCAGGGTGCCGTTTGAATAGGCGGCCCCGTTATCAACCACGTAGGTATATTCCTTTTTCATACGTGGTGTATACAGGTAATCTTTAAACGGTGATGTATAGACCTTGCCGGTGGCCGGCACCGCCGGTATGGGATGCGCGTACACCAGGGGACCATAGGAAAAATAATGTGCTCCCTTCCCATCCTGCTGTTCTGCCACCCGGGCGATCCATTTTAAGCGGATCTGCTCGTTCTTCTTAAATAACTTCCGGATCACGATAAACCCTTCCTCCTCGGTATAAGGCTGATCCAGTGTAACCGCGGTAGCCCAATCCGGTTTTCTTATTTTTAGTGTAAACCCGGACGGTTTATGTTGGGTGATCTTAAAACTGAACCCAAGATCATATGGGTACCGGGTATCCATATGGATCGCCACTGCTGTACCCCGGATCTCCGTTTGTACAAAAGAGGGGCCCAGTAATGCTGCTACCAGTACAGAATCGCCCTGCTTCATCCACATATTTTGTACATAGTAGGGCGTTATCCTCGCGGCATTGGGTACACAGCAAACCGCAGCATCTTTGTGCGCAGGTGAATATTTATACCGCGTCTGCTTCAGATCTCCGTTTGTTCCGCCGTTTAGCGGCCCTGTCATCACATAGGAGTTATCCGTTTTCAAATAGGCAATGCAGGAATGGTCCGGATCCCGGGCACCCTGTGCCGCATTAAAAAAGAGGGTTTCAATCTTATCCGCAAAACGATGATCTCCCGTTTTCTGAAGCAATCCCGCATAACTGTCCAGCAACTCATGTATCGAACAATATTCATACCCCGTATTCGTGGCATCGGCTTTACGCCCTCCGATCCATTCATCACCGATCGGTCCTCCGGTAACCGTTGTCGCTTGCTGTATCCGTTTCAGGTAGATCCCAAGCGCCTCTTCATATTTTGGATCATGGGTGCTAAACGCCGCAACGGTTAACGGCCGCAGGTGTTCATATGTGTGAACGCCATGACCGGACAGTTTATATGCAGGGTCAAAAATACTGGCCCACTGGATGTCTTTTTCAAAGGAAAAATTAGCCGAAAAATTCTCATACAGGAAAAGTGCATATTCCCGGTACTTTTTATTTTTTGTAAGCCGGTACATTTCATCGCAGATATCGGTGAACGTTAATCCATGTGCCACGCCACCGGAGAACTCTTTACCGGCAAAAAAGGGGTTGGATCTGTAAACCGGGTAATGTTTCATTACATCATCCACGGCGCGTACGATACTGTTCCATATCTTTTTTACTCCGGTAGCTTCATAGTATGCCAGCAATCCCCGCAGCAGGGTTGTTTTAGCCCAAAGCTCTCCGTTCTCTGAAACAAATTTATAACGCAGATCCGGATCATAGATACCCAGGTAGCCATCCGGATCCTGCGTAGCCAGTATCCGGGCGATATAATCTTTTGTCCTTTTTTTATCCGCTGCATTGTTCAGCAGCAGAGCATTCCGGATAAAACCGTCGCGCCAGTTGGATTGCGTTTCGGAATTCCACCATTTGTACTGGTCATCGCCACCGATATCGCCCTCCTTTAAGTTACCCAGGTCTTTTGCCTTGCTGTGCCGGTGCAGCCGTTTGGAGTAGATGGGGTCATTTACAAGATCCGGCACGATCTGATCCAGGTTACCCGCAAAGCCCTGCATATCTTTTTCCATCTGCTCCCTCATCCAGCCGGCAGGCTTTACAGCCCCGAAAGGAAGCTTTTCAAATTTTTCTTCCCGGAGCTGAAAAGGCGCCGTTTGCCCGGCGGATATCAGTGGTAATCCTGCAAAGAATATCCTTAATACGATTTTCATTAAAAAAATATAGTTATCCTGGAGCATTCCGATCTGCTGCAAACGCCATGCCGGGCATCTCTTCAATCTCCAAGACCTTCCGGCCCGGATCCAGTGCTACTGTCCAGGAGACCCAGCTACTTTTTTGTTAAGCTAAACCGGGCTGTTACAAAATCCACTTTGATCTCATATATTCCTGTTTCTGCAGGCGCCTTTATATCACCTCCTTCAGGCTTGAAATTATCACCCATCGGATCGTTTTTATTGCTATCTCCATCGAAACCGTATTTCCCCCAGCTCCCATTGACCGGAAGTAACAGGTATGAGTCGCCACCGGTCAACTTAACCGTTAGTTTAAAAACTCCCGGGGTCTCAGGATCCAGCGCAAATTTCTGATCTCCGGGAACCGGGTTGGTCCATCCACCGGGTGTTGCCGCCCCAACTATGAACAGTTCCGGGGGTAACGGATACTTTACATCCAGATAAGGAGTTATAGCAATTTTAACCGTATTCGAAATTACGTTCCCTACATTGCTTTTTAACCGGAACGAAAAGCTTTGCGACTGATCCGGTGTTGCCATTTTAAGCAGCTCTGAATTGAGATTCTTTACAGAAATTGCAGCATTTAAGCTGGTCTTTATCACACTCAATTCCGTTATCTGTTTAAAGTCATCTGTTTTGGATATCTGTAACGCGTAGTTCAGCGCATCGTCATATCCGTAGTCAACATTATTCCAGTTGAATGTTATCGCCTGCTGATCTTGGTTTGCCTTTAACAGCACCAGGGGACCATTACTATTACTGCTTAAAACAGGCTTTTTATTATTCATGATCACCTTTGTTTCATCCTTCTTACAGGATGAAAAGAACGATACGAGAAAAGCAGTTAAACCGATTATTGATAAATACTTCATGTTATCAATTTTTAAATTAATAGTTGGGATTTTGCTGCAAATTGGGATTTGCGTTCTTATCTACAGAAGGAATGGGATAGATGTTCCGCCAGTCCTCCACCGCTTTTCCGGCAGAGGCCCCTCCTTTCCAGGGCCATACATAGTCCCCGGTTGTAAACCGTTTATAACGGATCAGATCCGTGCGACGGAACCCTTCCCAATAGAGCTCGCGTCCCCTTTCATCCAGAATAAAATTCGTGGTCAATTGGGCGGCCGAAATGACAGATGCGCCGGCCCTGGTGCGGAGCTGGTTGATATAGCCCAGCGCAGTAACGGCATCCCCGCCGGTACCGCCTCTTAAAACCGCTTCGGCATAGATCAGGTATTGTTCTGCAAGCCGGAAGATGGGAAAATCGACATCGGCATAATCAAAACTGGAACCGGCACTATTGGTGGACCCTATCTTTATATTTTTAAATTTAGTGATCCCGTATCCCTGATCAAATTTAGACATATCACTGATGTCGAGGGATTGGCCATCGGTCCAGAACTGGGCGCGCTTATCGGTATTACCACTGATATCCGGGAAAAGGCTGACCAGTCCTTTGGTCGTCCGCAGTCCGGCCCAGCCCCCGCCGATCCCGAAATCCGAGGCTTTCATCGAACCACCAACAGGCGCATGTGTTAAAAACGTAGTGCCTCCATAGTTTTGCGTATAGTTCCCGTCGTAATTGATGGTTAATATAAACTCTGTCTTGTTTTTATCGTTATCCGCACGCATCAGGTTCCGGTAATCGCCTATAAGACCAAAACTCCCTCCGATCACTTTTTTTGAATATGCCACCGCGTCGTTGTAGTTAGCTGTACCCGTATAAGAAGCAGCATTCAGATAAAGCCTTGCAAGCAGGGCCTGCGCAGCCGTCTTGTTGGCCCTTCCGTAATTTTCGGCAATGGGGTCCGGCAAAAGGTTTTCCAGGTCCTTTAGTTCCGATTCGATGTATGCATACAGCTTTTCCTTTCCGATCTGCTCCGGCAGGGTGGTAGAACCGATCACATAGTCTTCTGTAACAAACGGCGGGTTTCCGAATACGTCGAGCAGCACCCAGTACTGATACGCCCTCAGGAAGCGGGCTTCATTCCTGAAATGAACGATATTGGCAGCTTCCGCCCCCGTAATTCCTTTTGACGCCAGCTCCGCATCCCCGGCATGCCGGATAAAATCATTCGCCAGCGTGATCTGGTACATGCTCCTGTAATACAGCCCGGTTAAAAAAGGATTGCTGGAAGACCAGTTCATATTATGAAAATCCTGCAGGCCCGCATCCCCCCAGGTAACCACAGCCTCATCCGTACTCAGCTCCTGTGCGCACCAGAACAACCGCAGAAAATCGGAAGTGCCTTCATCAATTCCTTTTACATCCGCATCCCCCGCCGGTCCTTTGTTGCCTGTTAAGGCAAAAGCCCCATACACTTTTGCAGCTGCTTCAATATACCCCTGAGGAGTGCTGTATACCTGCCCTGCTGTTACATCGTTTTTGGGGAGGCGGTCCAGCTTTTTACTGCAGGAGCCAGCCATTATTGCGATCAATACTATAAAGAATATTTTTTCCATCTGTTTGCTTTTATCGTTATTTCAGAGATTTTAAAAATTCAGGTTCAGCCCCATTCCATAGGTCCTTGGCCGGGGATAGAAATTATAATCCAAGCCACCCGGCACCTCGGGATCAAGGCCTTTGTATTTGGTAATTACAAAAACATTCTGCACATTGAGGTTTACCCGCAGATCGCCCGTGCTCCTGAAAATCCTGCCAAAATTGTAACCGAGGTAAATATTATCCATTCTGAGAAAGGATGCGTTCTCCATAAAATAATCCGAAAGCAGGAATTTATCACTGCCACCCTCAAAATCGGTATACGAAACATCCGTTGTTGCATTGTTCAACACACCAATGGGATTAATAATATTCTTGCGGAACCCGGTTGCAGATATTACGTTGTTATAAACATAATTTCCAATGCTGGCCCTGGCACTGAAGCCTGCGCTTAATTTCTTATAGGTAACCCCGGAGCTGAGCCCCAGGAACCACTGTGGGTCCGGGTTCTTATAATGGTACAGATCACTTTCATTGATCACATCATCGCCATTCCGGTCTACGTACACGCCATCCAGGGGTTTGCCTTCACTATTATAAACCTGCTGGTACAGATAGAAGGAGGAGCGGGGATAGCCTATTGACTGGATCTGGACGGAGTTTCCCGTACCGCCTTTTATGAAGCCCGCAGCGTTACCGGCAAAAGAAGGGTCATCCGCAATAGTGAGCTTTGTGATCTCATTTTTATTATATGTGGCGTTGAACCCGATATTCCAGGTCAGATCCTGTGTGCGCACCGGAACCACATTCAGGACAAACTCCATTCCCCGGTTCTCCATATTGCCGATATTTGCCACGATCCGGTTCGTGAAATTTGTTCCCGCGGGCTGTGCTATTTCATTCAGCAGGTCCTTTGTCTTTTTATAGTACACATCAATGCTTCCGTAAACCCGGTTATCGGCAAAGCCATAATCCAACCCTGCATTATACGTTGCAGTTTGCTCCCATTTCCGGTTATAATAGTACCCGTCAGGGCGGTACATGCTGTAAAACTGGTTGCCCAGCTGGTACAGCGCCGTATTACTGCTTAGCTTGTAATAGGAAATGTAATCAAAATTGTTAATTCCATCCTGCTGGCCGGTAACCCCGTACCCAAGCCGCAATTTCAGATCGCTTACAGCCGCAGATGAACGCAGGAACGCTTCATCTTTTATTTTCCAGGCAAATGCCGCCGACGGAAATATGCCCCAACGGTTATCCGGTTTGAACTTTGATGAGCCATCTGTTCTTATCGAGGCCGTTAACAAATACCGGTTCCTGAAGCTGTAATTCAACCTTCCATAATAAGATATTAACGTATACCGGGGCTTGTCCAGCATGTAAATGGGTATGCTTGTAACTATCCGGGTACCGTCGTAGGTAACATCCGGATAGTTAATGTTCCTGGTCACAAAATCATAGTACCCGTAACCTGCTGTAACGTCTATCTTATGATCGCCGAAATTTTTCAGGTAGTTCAGGTAAAATTCTACCAGGCCGTTATCGCGCCAGCTGGAATACTTGTTCCGCTGACCTCCATGCAGGACCTCTGCCGGATCCTTATACCGTCTGTACTGTTGTG